>Ga0115567_10002489_pt1 | contig 18205 bp, 7 predicted proteins | sample COGITO_mtgs_1204_2_FD_88679 | JGI IMG/M metagenome (GOLD analysis project Ga0115567, IMG submission 88679) | Pelagic marine microbial communities from North Sea - COGITO_mtgs_120412 | ecosystem: Environmental > Aquatic > Marine > Epipelagic | place: Germany:Helgoland, sampling site Kabeltonne... | reverse complement strand
TTGCAGATACTTGTTCATTATTACATACAACTATATCTGCCGGTTTTGTAACTGTTGATGTAGGGTTTACTGTTATTTTAAATGTTTGAGATGTACCATTGCAATTATTTGCTTTAGGAGTAACGGTGATATCTGCTGTAATTGGAGTGTTGGTTGTATTTTTTGAAGTGAAGGCTGCTATATTTCCATTCCCGGAGGCACCTAATCCAATAGAAGTATTAGTATTAGTCCAACTATAAGTGGTTCCACCTACAGTACTTCCGGTAAAATTGATCGCAGATATCTGTCCATTATTACAGGCAACAATATCTGATGGTTTATTTACACTTGGTAATGGATTTACAGTAATAGTTCCAGACTGAGATTGTAATGTACAATCTCCTGTAGCTTTAACATTATAATTAAATGTTCCCGCAGTAACTGGCGTTCCACTTATCTTAAAAACTCCATTGTTAAATACCCCAGAAACTCCGTTAGGAAGACCTGTAACGGTAGCGCCCGTACCAGTGCCACCTATGTAAAATGATATATCTGAAAGAGCTGTATTAATACAAACTACTTGAGATTTATTAGAAGGGTTATCTATTGTAGAACTAGCTTTAATTATAACTTTAAATGGATAAGCATCACTTTTAGCGCTATTGGTATTGTGCACAAATAATGAAACATCATACGTGCCAGGGGATGCATTTGCAGGAATTACAATGGGAATATTCCCAGAGCTTCCACCTGAGAGGGCTTGGCCAGGGCTAGGTATGTCAATAAAGCCTTGACTTTTTGCTGCTGTGCTGTATAAAAGCGAGAATTTATTGGTATTTGTGGATGCGTTTGTATAGGGTAATTGTCCATTGGTAATTCCACCACAAACGGTAACCATAGGGTTTGAACCAATAGAAATTGTAAAAGGTCCATAAAGCGAAATAATCGATGAGCTCAATTTTGCTTCAGTAAAGATTATAGAGATTCTTTTTGAAAAATCGTTCTTTAAAGAATACAAATTCAATTTGGAGGATAATCTTTCTTCAAACGATTTATGGTGGGTAGTTGGTACTGAAAGTTCATTACCATAAAGCATATCGCTATTATCTCCAATTTTTAAATTGGAAAAATCTGTAGCATTTAAATTAAGAGTGGAACCTACAATTATTAAGATAAAAAGTAGATTTCTTAATCTTGGAGTAATTTTCTTCATTCAGAACATTTAGAACTATGCTCAAAATTAGCATAAAATTATATAAATTAAGCACTTAGCTATATTTTATTTTGATTAACAACTAAAAATATCGACGAAATGCATATTTAAAAACCGAAGTGATGTTTTAAAAGATAAAGATAAAGTGGTTAGTCAATAAATTTTTCATTTCAAACTATGATTACACCATGATGTTATAAATTTTATTTTGGAATAATAATTTTTCTTGTGATGGTTCTGTCATTAGAAATCAATTTAATAATATATACCCCTGCACTAAAGTTTTTAAGTTTTAATCGCACCTCTTTCTCTGTTTCGATGTTTTTAAACACCTGAATAAGCTTTCCATTAAGATCAAATAGATATAATTCGGAAATTGGAATTAGCTGAGAATTTAATATTTGTATTTCATGTAACTGGTATCCATGTCTTACACTTAGATCTATTTGCTCATCAATATCTTCGTCTACTTCATCTGTTCCTGTTATTGGAGGTTCTTCTTTGTAGAAAATAATTTTAAACCTATCATTAGTTATTCCTGCTTCAGCAGTTTCTAAATAAGGGAACTCTTTAAGGTTATGAATGCTATCTTTTAAAACATCCAATAGATAAACATTAAACTCAGAACGTGGTTCATTTTCTAAAGTATCTATTTGAATACTAAATGCTCCTTGTTCTTTTAGTTTTATTCCTAATGGAAGTTCTTGATCAAGATTAAAATTTGGAACTCCCTGGATTACCAGCATATTCTTACCTTGAACCCAATACATATCTTCTATATTATCTTCAATCATTGGAGCATCATAACCAAGATCAAATTGATTAGTAGTATTCTCATCTGCTGTTACTAGCAGTTGGCGGTGATAACCTTTTGGTGAATTAAAGGTGATCCTTATTTTTGATCTTGCATCTAACTGTAGTTTTTCCTTTAATTTTTCTGGACTTAAGAAAGTTGAAAGGCCACCTTCTTTAACTCCAATTCTTTGACTATTCTTCATAACAATTGGTCCTCCTTGAGGAAGAACAGGTCCGTCGGGATTAACCAAATCTGTATTTACAAAAAAGCCTTGACCAACGGGAATGTACTGTTTAGGGGTTTTAGTTCCTGTGGCATTGTTATCCAGTATTCTTTCATCATTAGAAATAGCAGGTGCTCCTCCAGATAAATTATATACAGCATACCCTCCTATATATTCTCTCAACACGTGCGTGCTTCCAGCAAAATGATCCCAAAAGTAGAGCGCTCCATTAAAAATATTCTTACTGTTTCTAGCGCCATTAACTTGTGAACTACTTAGGTTATCTTTTAAAAATTCATTGGCATCCATTGCTGATGGATATGGATTTCCAATTAAATAATTCTCATTACCGTTAATATTGAGATTTTTAATAATTCCATTATTCGGTTTTCCCCTAAAAACGTAATTCTGTCTTTCACTAATAGCCGCTGTGCCGGAGGTTCCTTTCATTGTAAAAGCCTCTCCGGTTTGAAGCATTCCGTTACTTCCTAAATATATCCATGATGCATAATCATTTGCTATACCATGAAATCTCCATAACCAATAAATAGAGGTGTTAACCGCTGCATTATCGGCGCCATATGGGCCTCCAACAAAGCTGATTGGTAATGGATTGTTAGAATCTGTCCCGTTAAGCAAAATTCCGGCAATATTATAATTAGAATTATTTGCGCCTCCTTGGGGACTTACAATAGATGTCCAATAGTTATAATTAAAACTACTCTTTGTTCCTTGCTGATCTTTTTCTAAATAACCCTTACTGGCTTCTTCTAAAATACTTCCTTCTCCTTGTAATAGTTGTGATTCTCCTACAAGATCTATGATTCCATCTAACTTTAAATAATGAGTTACTTCTAATATTTGCCCTGGATTTTCTTCAGGTTTACCTGTGAAACCCGGAGACTGAATAGACAGCTTCTTATTCGCAACTTCAGATTTTAATCCTAATACAATAATATCTTTTCCTCCTGAAGTTATATTGTGCGAAGTCTTTACAATATTCCATTCTATTGGTGTTCCCAAGACACCATTGCTATTTGGAGCATCCCAAACTGGATAATTGGTCCAAGTATCATCTGTAAACCAAGTTTGGTCATCTACTCGGGAAGTATATGGTAATGGTGCAGTATTTTCTTGGAACGTTTGCATATTTCTCATACGGCCAGGAACTGCATTAGTCGCAAGATCTGGTGTGGTTCCTCCAGATATATTACCAATAATTAATTGATAATATCCTGCTAAATTATTATAGGTAAGTCCGCCAGGTGATGGCATTGGAATTTCTACGCCAATATTGGCATTATTTTGTAGTCTCTGATTCATCAAAAATCTAATCTGATCTTGGGAAATTATTGCATTCCAGATTCTCACTTCTTCAATCCATCCAGAGAAATAATTTTCAGGTTTCTTATTAGTAGAATTATATCTTGCTCCTATATATGTAGGTGAAGCTGTTCCTCCGGTTGTAACAGATCCAGATCCTGTTTCTTGACCATCTATGTACATTTTACCATCACTAACAGCAATATGATACCACCTTGTATTCGCAATGATGGTCTTAGATGAATTAATACTTCCACTTCCTGAAATAAAAGTGGGTCTATTGGCAACTAAAGAGAGTTCGTATCCTGGTCCGCTGAGTATTGTTCCATTTGCAGATTCTGGTCTAATCCAAGCTTCCAAACTATAATTACCTGTATAGGTAGTTCCTAGGTCTACAAAATCATCGGTTCCATCAAAATCTATAGTTGTGCACTCTTTAAATGAAACTTGAATTGGAGTTGATGGAGCCGTGCAGGTACTCTTTGGATCTGCAGTAATTTTCCAATTCAATTCATAAAGAGTTGCTGAAAACGGAGCGGTAAAAACTGCGTTTGGATCTTTAGGATTTGAAAAATAAGGATCAGATTGTGCTTCCGTTAATCCTGTGATCGTCCACTTAGCTGAAGAATTATCTCCTGCCGCAAAAGCAGTAACTTCTGAATTCTCATAAGTGGAGAATATTTTACCTTGAAGAATTACCGAATTAGAACCACAAACTACATTTTGATTGGGAACTAATGAAGCTGTAGAAGAATAATTATCATAAGCAAATACCGATACGGATGATGTATTACCTCCTGAACTATAACACGGAGCACCAGTGCCATCCAAAACTATGTAGGAGGTAACATTAAAAATGTTTACTCCAGGTTTTTTAGGAGTGACTGTTATATTTTCAGTGTTTCCAATGGTAACTCCTGCTTCATTTGTCCAGATTATATCTACATTAATTGGTTTGTCTGGTAAAGTAATACCATCTATTGCCCAAATACTTCTTTCTGGATCATTTCTACCATCAAAAGTAAACCTTACTTTCAAATTGGCTTGTCCTACATAATTGGAAAGATCTATGCTTTGGTTACTACCACTAAAATCTGAATAATTATTAGTTCGATATACTCCGTCTGCGCTTAACCCATAAGGCTTATCTCTAAGTACTACAGTGTAGGAACTACCTCCGTCTACAGATAGTTCAATTTTCATAGAAGAATTTGCTCCCATGATAAAAGCTTCGTCAAATTTTAAGGAGGCAGTAGATAATCCAAATGTGTTAAAAACAGGTGTTTCTAAAGTAGAAAGGTTTTGACCACTCACAATAGCGAATTTTTTATCTTTTGAATCAAAAACCTTGGATCCATCTCTTGTGTCAAATGGATGATCGTTAGTTTCAGACCATCTATTTGGTCTTGTGTTGTTGCCATTTGCTGGAAAATTATTACCCGAATTTCCATCTACAATCCAACCTTCTGGATTTGCATTGTTAAAATAACCCGAAGTTATATAAGATCCACTGGCATAACCACTTTCAGAAGTTAGATTAACATTCTCTCCTAAACAAACTATAGACTTATCTGCTTTTACAGGGCTGGGTTTGATATTATCTGGAATAACATTTACCACAGCAATCTTTGAAGTTTTAGTGCCACAAGTGCCACTAGTAAGAATTGCTCTGAATAGAGTTGTACTTGTAATTCCCGCAAAATCATTAAACGTTGTTTCTCCTGTGTGTCCCACACTTGCCCAAGAAATACCTGCATTATTACTGCGTTCCCATCTTACCACTGTTCCCACCTGTTCACTTAAAATAATATTTTTAGAAATGCTTCCTGTAGCGCTATAGCAAATCAAATAGGAATTGACTGTAGTGCCGGAAAAAGTTAATTTTCCTCCAACAGGTATTGGGTCTACAGTTATTTTAACTCCTTCAGTTTTTATTGAAGCACAGGAAGTTCCATTTTTAACTTCCGCTCTAAACCAAGTGTTTTGAGTCAAGTTGGTATATGGATAGATAGTTGAGGTAATAGCAGGACTTACAGCAGTCCATGTAGTACCATCTAAAGATTTTTCCCAATTTACTACATTTCCTAAGTTACCTGAAAGTGTAAGATTTCCGGTATTTGATGAAATACAAACATTGGTAGCTCCGGAGATTGATCCTGCAACTGATTTTTCTTCTACTGTTACAGTTACTTCTGCAGAACTGGAACACCCAGTGGAATTAGTTCCTTTTAGTATATAAGTTGTGGTTGCAAGTGGCGAAACGGCAAATATTGCCCCAGTACCAATTTCTGCACCACCAGAACCTTTAATGCTCCAAGAATAAGAATCTGCACCAGTTCCTTTTAAATTGGTACTGCTCTCTTTACAAATTGTAGACTGATCTGCCGTAGCAGTTAGAATTGGAAGAGGATTAATGGTAACTGTTACCTTCACTCTATCACTTTCACAGCCATTTAAATTTTGACTAACCCAATAATTGGTCACTACATTTGTACTCGTATTTGGAATAGGAGCAGAGACTAAAGCAGTAGTTGCATTCTCTGCATTATACCAGTTAATGGTTGCAGAGGTATCTCCTGTTGCAGTTAAAGGATTTGTAACTGGTGTGTTTAAACAAAAGTTAATAGCTTGGTTAGTAGTTGGTGAGGCTGGTTTTGGCTTCACTGTTATTTTTAGTTCGGTTCTGTGACTTTCGCAAGTAGCTGTAGTTTGACTTACCCAATAGGATATTGTACCGGGAACATTTGTAGGAGGAATTATGTTGGTTATTAGGTCACTTCCAGTTTCAGAACCATACCATTTAAATGTGGCTCCAGACTCTCCAGTTGCGGTTAATGCCACGGCAGTTTCATCTTTACAATAAAATATTTCTCCGGCAGTAGTTGGATTAGGTGGTAGCGGATTAACATTTAAAGTATAAGTTTTTGAAGTAGCATCAGAACAAGTAAAATAATCTGGGCCTTTTATTCTAACTGCATAAACCCCGTTGTCACTAGGATTTGGATTTATGATTTCTAATTTACCGGAGTAACTATTGTTGGCATCGCCAGTGGGAGTAAGTGTAACAATATATTTCCCTGGAGATACATTTAGATCTACACCATTTTTTAGCCAAGTAAATTCAAGTGGAGCTCCATTAGCATGAGCAATAAATTCAAAAATTACATCAGCTTTTTCCTGATCACAAAAAACCTGATTGGCATCTGGGTCAGAAATAATTATATTTTCGTCAACATTTAAGGTGACTGGATTTGAAGAAACTGAGGCGCATGGTGCAACTCCTGAAACTTCCACAATATATTCACCTGCATTAACCGAAGTTGCATTACTGAATTCTAATTTTGAAGTATTTATTCCAGTAGCATTAGTTATTGCAGCTCCGTTTGTTCTCTTCCATACATACGTTAAATTATCTCCAGAAGCTCCTACTTCAAAAGAAGCAGAATTTGTGGAGCATATTCCCACATTTATCGGTTGGTTTGTAATGGTCACTTTTTGGTAGATAGAAACTGTGGTTTCAGAAATAACTTCTCCACAGCCATTTCCTGCCGGAATAGTGTAATATACGGTGTGTTCTCCGGGAGTACTTGATGCCGGTAAAATATCGCCATTACCAGAAATAGATAATCCTGTTGTAGCACTAAATATCCCTGTAGTATAATCTCCATCAGTTGTGCTAAAAGATACAGATTTAGGTGCTGCATCCTCAGTACAAAAAGGTCCTGAATAACTAATGGTTGCCTTGGGAGCTGCAGTGATATTTATTTTAGTTGTAATGTTTGAAACTGATGGACAACCTCCGGAAGTTGGAATTGAATATGTAATGGTATGTTCGCCACTTTGACTTAAACTTGGATTGATGGCACCGGTGGTAGTATTAATACTTAAGCCTGCAGTTCCATTAAATGTTCCATTTTCATAGGCACCAATAGTGTTTGTAAAAGTAACCTGTTTTATTTGACTATCAGACTGACAGAAAGGACCATTATATGATATAGTTGCTGAAGGTGTTTTAGTAAGAGTAACATTAGTTGTTGTTGTAATTCCTACACAACCACCTCCATCTTGAGTTTTATAGCTTATAGTATAAGAGCCTGGTGCGCTTGAGCTTGGTATTATTTCTCCAGAACTTGCATTGATAGTTAACCCAGATGTTGAAGAATAAGTACCATTTTGATAGGCTCCCGTTCCATTTAGCGTTACTGTTTTATTACTGACATCAGAAATGCAGAATGGCGAATTCGCATAGCTAATTGTAGCGGTAGGAATAGCTGTTATAACCACATTGGTAGTAGTGCTAGTTTTAGCACATCCTCCAGATGCAGGTGTTTCATAAGTAACTATGTAATTTCCCGGGGTACTTGTATTTGGAATGATTGCTCCAGAACTTGCATTTAAAGATAAACCTGCAGGTGCAGAAAAGATCCCTCCTGTGTATGCATTAGTTCCAGTTAAGTTAACATTTTGTGCTGTTGAAATAGATTTACAAAATGATGCATTAGAATAAGTAATTATCGTGGTTGGAATTGGAGTGATCGTAATTTGAGTGGTTGCAGAGATAGATTCGCATCCCCCAGATGCTGGAGTATTATAAGTTACAGTATATGTACCTGCATTGCTAGTGCTAGCATTTATAGCTCCTGTAGATGCGTTTATAGATAAACCTGTAGATGAAGAATATTCACCACCAGTATATCCATTTGTACCAGTTAATGTTACAGGAGTTGAGGTTGATGTTTTACATATAGGATTACCTGTATAAGAAATAGTAGCAGTAGGTTTTTGAGTTACCGTAATAGCTACAGATCCTGATAATGATTTTGAACATGATGGTGTTGCAGCATTTTGAACACTCACTAAAGTATACGTCGTTGAAGCTGTTAAGGCAGCTGTTGCTAAGATAGCGCTTCCACTTGCTCCTATATTTATGGTTTGATTTGCGCCTGTACCTATTTTATAAGTTACTTGTGAATTTGGTGTGGCTGTAAATGTAATATCTGTAGTATTGCCCGCGCAAATTGTTGCAGCGCCGGCTATAGAAGCTGTTGGATCTGGTTTGAATATAATCTTCATAACATCACTGCTTAAATTTGAAGTGCAAGCCCCATTGGGTTGTTCGGCAGTTAGCGTTATATTTATTTCTGTTTTGTTTGCAATATCATTTGCACTTGGTGTGTATGTGAAAGAAAAGTTATCCACTTTTTGGTTACTATTAGGAGTTCCGTTGAAAGTACCAGTTCCATCAGATTGTATATTTGTAACTCTTATGGATTTACCACCAAAACCAATAGAAGCATTAATAGTAACTGGTGATGTGGTTTTACAAATAACTTGGTCGTTACCAATACTAACATCCACGTGATTTGATATGTTTATACCGTTAAATGCGCTTTGTCCACTTTTACCGCAAATATTGGTTGCTTCTACTTTTATAGATTGAGTAGCAGGAAATGGAGTATTTGCATTAGCTTTTGCAATTATAGAATTTGTATTAGCGCCACTTGTTATTTCCCAACCTGGAGGCATGATCCAGTTGTAACCAGTAGCATTAGGAACTGCAGCCACACTGAATGTTATTCCAGATGCCGGAGGACAAACGTTTGGATTTGTTGTTAAACTTGAGGTTATTGTTCCAGGAGTTGCAGGAACTCCAGAAGTGGATTGCACTGCAAAATTTGTTGAAGAAGAACTGTCTCCACAACTATTTTTAGCTATAACTGAAATATTTCCACTAGCTCCTGCAGTTGCGGTAATTGAATTAGAAGTAGCACCTGCTGTTATCGTCCATCCTGATGGTACTGTCCACGTATAAGAAGTTGCGTCAGTTACTGCAGGGATTGTGTATGTTAAACCAGTATTACCTGAGCAAACGTTAGAATTTCCAGTGATAGTACCAGTCATTACAGGGGCGGGTTTGCTTATGGTTACCGCTAAACTTTTTGAAGAACCTGTTCCACAGTCATTTTTTGCCTGAACTGAGATATTTCCACTGCCTGATGTTCCTGTGGTTACAGTTATAGAATTTGTTGTGCTAGTTCCTGTCCATCCAGCTGGTAGGGTCCAAATATATTCTGAGGCTCCAGTTACAGCTGCTATAGAAAATGTTTCTGAAGTTGATGGGCAAACAGTGGGCGAACCGGAAATGTTGCCAGGAACAGCTGGTGTACTAGGTTTTACAGTTAAGGCTAAAGTTTGCGCGTTACTTGTGCCGCAATCATTTTTTGCTTTTACAGAAATATTTCCTCCTGTAGTTCCACTGGTAACGGTAATAGAATTTGTAGTGGAAGTTCCAGACCAGCCAGAAGGTAACGTCCAAATATATTCCGAAGCTCCACTCACCCCGGCAACGGAATAGGTTTGAGATGTGTTGGGACATACCGCCGTTGCTCCTGAAATAGTGCCAGGTGTAGATGGTGTTCCGGGTTTAACTGAAACAGCTAAGGCTTTTTCAGCACTGGTTCCACAGGAATTCTTTGCTTTAACACTAATATTTCCGATTCCAGATGATCCTGTTGTTACTGTAATAGAATTGGTACTGCTAGCCCCAGACCATCCAGATGGTAGGTTCCAAATATACTCCTCTGCTCCAGCTACTGCGGGTATAGAGTATGTTTCTTGTGTTGCAGGACATACATTCACACTTCCTGAAATAGTGCCAGGAGTTGAAGGAGTGCCGCTTTTTACAGTTACGGATAATGATTGTGCGCTACTTGTTCCGCAATTATTTTTTGCTTTTACAGTAATATTTCCACTTCCATTAGAGCCTGAATTTACGGTGATTGAATTTGTTGAGCTAGTTCCGGTCCATCCAGATGGGAGTGTCCAGATATATTCTGTAGCTCCTGGTACTGCTCCTATAGAATATGTTTCAGAGATTCCAGGACAAACAAAGGCGTTACCCGTAATTGTCCCTGGACTTGAAGGTGTTCCAGCACTTACTTGAATGTTTATTTGATTGCTACTTTGCACAGTTGCGGTCGAAACACAGGAGGCATTCGATGTCATCTCTGCTGTAACCACTTGATTGTTTGTAAGTATGGTTGTTGAAAAAGTGCTACCGGTTCCTTTTTGAACTCCATCCACTTTCCATTTGTATGCTGGGCTTGTACCCCCATTTAGGGGCGATGGTGTAAAGGTTATATTATTACCTGGACATATATTGGTGCTAGAAGCGCTTATTGATAAGGATGGAGACAACTGAGGATTTACAGTCAGTGTTAAGGTGTTGCTCGCAGTGCTACAATTAGCATCATCAGAAGATTTGACTATAAGTTTTATTTGGTTGGAATTATTAAGGCTAGAACTGGTATATATAGCATTGGTTTCACCATTTATATTTCCACCATTTAATTGCCATTGATATAGATAGTTTGAACCTCCCGTAATATTCGCGCTGAATGTAACTGAAGTTCCTGCACAGATTGAAGTTCCCGGATTGGCAGAAATAGAAACTTGACTTGGACAGGCTTGTCCAAATACAACCATTGGAAAAAGTATAAAAAGTAAATAGTTAGAAATTCTAACACAAAGTAGCTTTATTCCCATAATTCGAATTATCTATTAAAAATAAATCACGTAGGGGGTAATTTTGAAAGCCTTTATACTTTGTAAAATACTGGGGTAAAGTATATTAACTAACTAATATAGATAATTTTAAGATTCTTTTAAGATGATTTCGTTAAAGGGGAGAAATAAGCGATATGGAGTCATAATTAATCGAAAATAATGACTGATTTTAAAAATTGAAGGAATTTTACTACTTGAAAGTGAGTGTTTTATGTTTTAATTTGAATTCATTGTATAAAAAAACTCTCAGGAGATCCTGAGAGTTTTTAAATATTTTAATTAAAGAAGATTACTCTCCCATAAAAGGATATCTATAGTCTTTTGCAGCTACAAAAGTTTCTTTAATCAATCTTGGAGAAGCCCATCTTAGTAAGTTCAATTTAGAACCTGCTTTATCATTTGTTCCACTTGCTCTTGCTCCACCAAATGGTTGTTGACCTACAACGGCACCTGTTGGTTTATCGTTAATATAAAAGTTACCAGCTGCATTTTGTAATGCTTTAGTTGCTTGAGTAGCAGCATATCTATCTCCAGAAAGTACTGCGCCTGTTAGGGCATAAATACTGGTTTCATCTACCAACTTAAGCGTTTCTTCCCATTTCTTATCGTCATACACATAAATAGTTACTACAGGTCCAAATAATTCAGTTTCCATAGTAGTATACTTAGGATCTGTAGTTAAGATAACAGTTGGCTCAATAAAATAACCTTTAGATTTATCGTAGTTTCCACCAACTACAATTTCTGCAGTCTTATCTTTCTTAGCTTGGTCTATATATTTAGCTAACTTATCAAAAGATCCTTCATGAATCACAGAGGTAATGAAGTTTGTCATATCTTCTGGAGAACCCATTTTAAATGAATTCACATCTTCTACAACATAATCTTTAACTTCTGCCCACATACTTTTTGGGATGTAAACTCTGGAAGCAGCACTACATTTTTGACCTTGGAACTCAAAAGCTCCTCTAGAAATAGCGGTTGCAACCTGCTTAGCGTTTGCCGTTGGGTGTGCTAAGATAAAATCTTTACCACCAGTTTCTCCAACTATTCTCGGGTAGGTTTTGTATTTATCGATGTTCTGACCAATTTTCGCCCAAATACCTTTAAAAACATCAGTACTACCGGTAAAGTGAATACCTGCGAAATCGGGACTTGCCAAAACAGTATCGGTGATCATCACAGGATCTCCCATTACCATGTTAATTACTCCATCTGGTACTCCAGCTTCTTTAAACACTTCCATGATTACTTGTGCAGAAAATACCTGACTATCACTTGGTTTCCAAACAACAGTATTCCCCATTAATGCAGCACTTGCGGGTAAATTTCCGGCAATGGCAGTAAAGTTGAAAGGGGTAATCGCGTAAACAAAACCTTCTAAAGGTCTGTATTCAATTCTATTCCAAGATCCTGCAGAAGATTCTGGTTGCTCTTCATAGATTTGAGCCATATATTCTACATTAAATCTTAAGAAGTCTATAAGTTCACATGCTGCATCAATTTCAGCTTGGAAAATTGTTTTAGACTGCCCAATCATGGTGGCAGCGTTAATTCTAGATCTATACGGGCCTGCAATAAGATCTGCAGCTTTTAAGAAAACAGCCGCACGTTGTTCCCATTCTAGATTTGCCCATTGCTCACGTGCTTCCAACGCTGTAGAGATGGCTTGATCTATATGTTTCTTTTTTGCTAAATGAAATACTCCAAGATCATGCTTATGATCGTGCGGAGGATGCATAGTGGTTGTATCTCCAGTTCTTAATTCTTCTTTTCCTATGTAAAGTGGCACATCCATTTTGGTGTTCCACATATCTTTATATGTAAGTAATACTTCTTCACGTTCTGGAGTTCCAGGAGCATATGAGTTAATTGGCTCATTTATAGCTGTTGGAACTTGAAAAAATCCTTTTCCCATAATTATTTATACTTTTTTGAGTTTTCAATTTTATGGTGCTAAAGGTAAAAAAATTAAGTCGTTTTACCTGACAGATCGAAACAGACTCCTTAGGTTTAACGTATTTTTGTAAGTACGTTAAAATAAAAATTTCACGATATCTATGTGCACGGTTACTCTCATTAGGAATTCTTCAAAAAAAGATGATTTCATTTTAACATCTAACAGAGATGAAGCTGCAGGGAGATCTACCCTTAAGCCTAAAATTTATTCCGAAGAAAATGTAAGATTGATATATCCTAAAGATGCTGAAGCTGGTGGCACTTGGATTGGAGTGAGCGAAAAAAAGCGGGTGGTCTGTTTATTGAATGGTGAATTTAAAGCTCATAAAAGAAAGGAGCGCTATAGATTAAGTAGAGGAGTGGTAGTAAAAGATATTTTAAAGGCTGACCATCTTGAACCTTATATTACGAATTATGATCTTGAAGACATTGAACCCTTTACGCTAATTGCCGGAGATTGGAATAAGACCTTAATATTTATAGAATTGGTTTGGGATGGTAAAATTAAACACCTTCGTGAAATAAAGAATAATAAAGAAATTTGGTCGTCTTCACCGCTATATTCAGAAGCTATGAAAAAAGATAGAGTGCAGTGGTTTCAGGAATTTGAAAATCAGAATAACTTAGATACTGAAGGATTGTGGGAATTTCATCATACCGCTGGAAATGGAAATAAAAACACTAACCTTATAATGGATAGGGGATTTGTGAAAACTAAAAGTATCACTCAAATCATTAAAAATTCTGAACAGATACAAATGATCTATGAGGATCTGGATGAAGAGCAAACAACTAGCTTAGATTTTAGTTAAGAGCGAAACCTGCACTTAGTTTAAATGATGGAATGGAAACTTTGAATTTCTTAGTAGAAGTAAAGTTGACCATATTATAATATCCACTCATGGCACCGAAAGGAGAGGTTAATAAACAACCGCTACTATATGTATGAGATTCTCCCGGCTTAAGCACCGGCTTTTTTCCAATGACTCCTTCTCCCTGAACAATTTCAGTTTCGTTGAGTGCATCTTTAATTTTCCAAAATCTGGAAGTTAACTGTACAGAATCTTTGCTTTGATTTTCTATAGTAATTTGGTATCCAAAGGCGAAATGAATTTTATAGTTCTTATAAAATGTGCCTTCAAAATTAGTCTCTACAGAGATTTTAATACCGCTTGTTACCTGTTGTATCATATTTAGAACATAGCAAAAGAAGCTAATAAAGTAAATGCTGTTGCTATAACAGCTAAAATAAGAAATATAACGTTTATAATCAGAAATTTAACAATAGTTTTAAATCTTCGCTGCTCGTAAAAATTGCGCATTGCTTTATATAAATAGAACAGAAAAATAAACATCGCAAAGCCAGCAAAGAACTTAATGTTGAAGATTTCATTTAAAAGAAGACTGAGGCCTAAAAGCACAAAGAATACGCTTTGAACATGGAATATAAATACCAAGTGTTCCATGTAGTTAAAATTTCGTCTCCAGTATAATAGCCAATTAAATAGCGCTACAATTGGTAAAAAGAAAAAGATGATAAGAGGCATTTTTCCTAAAACAAAATTGATAAATATCTTTGGATTTTTCTGAAATAGATTGAAGTCTAGTACCTTATTGTAGAGCCACTTATTATAATCGGTATGTTTGTGAGCTAAACTATCTAACGCAACATCTGGGGCGCTAATCTTTGTTTCTTCTTGAAAAGTATTATAAAGGTCTATTTGTTTGTTTAACGAAGAAAGTAGAGAAAGACTGTCCATCTCTTTTTGACTAATATATTTTTCTTTATAGGTTTTTTTAGTGATGGTATCTCTAATTTCTTGAAGCGCCATCAAAGAATCTAAATTCACCTTTACACCTCCTGGAATTTCGTTAAGATCTTTATTTAGATCTTGTAATGCCTCTTCGGAAAGTTCGGTTTTTATATTTTCAGGCTCAGCATTTAAGATACCATCATAATTATTAGAAAAACCGTAAATAATAAAGAAGATGATAGAGACACTTAAATAAAACCTGAATGGATTGGCATATCGCATGCGCTTGCCATTAACATAGTCTTTGGTAATCTTTCCTGGTTTAAATAGCAGTGTAAAAAGGGTAAGATTGATTCGAGAATCATAAGCAAAAACACCTGCGAAATATTCATTAATATATTCATTAAAAGATAATTTCTTAACGCTGTTGGTCTGGCCGCAATTAGCACAAAAATTATCGCTAACGTCTAAAGGATGATTGCAGTTTAAGCAAATTGTCCCTCTATATTTGATAACAGAATGTTCTTCTTTCATAGTTTTACAAACTACATGATAATTTAATTGGTAATATTCCTCGAATTTGCATTTCCTAATCCTATAATTTGATCGTATCGGCCTCCCAAATCTCTAAAATACACCAATACCTGATATTGATTTTCTGTCTTGTCAAAATTTCCGCTAATAAATCCATCATCTATACTACCATCTTCCCTTACAAGAATGTATTTATAATTATAAAATCCTTGTTTAAAGAGTTGCGCATTTTCATATAATCCTGTGGTCTTATCATATTGCATCAATGTAGAATCATCTATTTCAAAATTATTGAAAGCTCCATATATATGAATTTTTCCTCCTTGAATGGGATCATAATTTTGAAGGCTAAAATGTGTCCAAATGTATTCAGATTCAATATCAGAATTTTCTCCTTGTAAGGTCCTTATTACAAACTGTCCGTTAATATCAGGATTGTAAGTGTAGGGTTCTGTCTCTCTTGAAGTGTTGGTGAATAAATAGTGATGATAAAGATCTTTTAATTCAATTCTACTAATACTTACTGTTGGAGATCTTACATCTTTACTGTCAAATTGTAAATATTCATTACCTGCCCAAAACGAAGTTTCTTTATCGTACTTATAAATAAGATCGTTTCCTATAGTGTACTGAGGTTTTATAACGGTTATGGCTTCTTTAAGATTCTGATTTTGTAGAATAAGTACTTTTACTGTTTTTTCTGGATTTCTAATTAATAATTCTGAAGAACTTATCTCAAAATTCACCACTTGCTTAGAGTTCACGTAATTTAGATCTCTTGATCTTTTAATAGCTACGGCAACACTTGCAAGATTTTCATAGACCATGAATTTTCTAGAAAAAACAACTTCTCTTGCGCTATTATAGACACTTATAATGTAATTCCCAGAAACTTTAAAGCTATTTACGTCTTTATTGGGTATCTGTAATTGATAATGAGTGTAGGGTTGAAGTGTGTTGTAAGAATTATTATAATTAGAAATTCTTACACCGTCTATGCCACTTAAATATTCAGATTTCACTAATTCTGAAGGCGTCCAATCGTAATTAAAATGCTCTATAGAGTAATAATAATCGGCCTCGTCTCCAATGATATCGTCAAATTTGAGGTTTAATTCTTCTCCCAATTCAATGATAGGATTTCCGCTATAATCTGAATTTCCTGTAAATACGATACTTCGAATATAGTTGGGAGTAGTACTTTCCTCTTGTACTTGAGCAAAAGAGCTAAAGTTTACTAAAATTATTAACAGATAACCGATATATTTCATGTACTTAAAATTAAATTTCAGGGAATTACAATATATAGGTGTATAATATCCCAAAGCTACTTTAACAAGAATAGAACCGAAAATTATCTGAATTCTTTGGTAGTTGTAGGGTTAAAATTAGTAAATTTGCACACTATAAAAAATAAATTTTAATATACACTCCATCCTATGTCAAAAGACATTCGAATTAAAAGAGGACTTACTCTAAGATTAAAAGGGGAGGCGGAAAAACAAGTTGTTGAAGCCCCAAGGTCTAAGACCTACGCTATCAAACCACCAGATTTTCATGCGGTTGTACCTAAAATGGTTGTTAAAGAAGGTGCTAGAATCCTTGCAGGAGACGAGCTTTTCTTTTCAAAATATTCAGAAGAAGTTCGATTTACTTCTCCTGTAAGCGGTACTGTTGCTGAGGTAAAACGTGGAGATAAGCGCCGTATTCTAGAAGTAGTAATCGAGGCAGATCCAACTGACTCCTATAAGAACTTTGGTCAATTAAACGCTGCTACGGCAGATGCTGAATCTGTAAAGAACAGGATCTTAAGAAGTGGTTGTGGTGCTTTTATTAAGCAAAGACCTTATGATGTTATAGCAGATCCTAAAGATTCTCCAAAAGCAATATTTATAACAGCTGTAGCTACTGCTCCTTTGGCTGCAGACTATGGTTTTGTTTTAAAAGATAAAGTTGCTGCTTTTCAAGAAGGAATTTATGCTTTGCAAAAATTAACAACTGGGAAAGTTCATTTATCTGTAGATGAGAATTCTGCTTCTATTCTTAAAGGAATTAAAGGAGCTGAAATTCATGTGGTAAATGGTCCGCATCCAGCTGGTAATGTTGGAGTACAAATCCAAAAATTAGATCCTATTAATAGAGGAGAACGTGTTTGGTGCGTTGGTGCTGAAGATGTTGCTATTATTGGTAATGTGTTTCTTACTGGAGAGTATCGCGCAGATAGAACTATTGCAGTTACTGGAAGTGAAGCTAAAGACAGAAAGTACTACAAAACTAAAATAGGTGTTAATTCTGCAGATTTAGTTGGAGCTGTTTCAGAAGATGTAAGATTGATTTCTGGAGATGTGCTTACAGGACTTAAATTATCAAGCAATCAGTATGTAGGTTTTTATCCTAATTCTATTACTTTAATTCCTGAAGGGAATAAGTACAGGATGTTAGGGTGGTTGCCTTTTACTTATAACAATATTCATTCTAATTCAAAAACCTCTTTGTCTTGGTTAATGCCAAACAAAAAGTTTGAACCTACTACCAATTTAAATGGAGAGGAAAGAGCTTTAGTGGTAACCGGAGAGATGGAAGAAGTTATGCCTATGGATATTTTTCCTATGCAGCTTCTAAAAGCTTGTATGGCGGGAGATATTGAAAAGATGGAAAATCTTGGGATCTATGAAGTAGCTCCGGAAGATTTTGCATTAATAGATTATGTTAACACTTCAAAAATTGAAGCTCAGGAAATTATACGTCTTGGGTTGGATTTAATGCTTACCGAAGTAGGTTAAAAAGTTTTAAATATGGAATGGATTAGACAAAAATTAGATAAATTTAAAGAACCTTTTAATAAGGGGAATAAATTA
>Ga0115567_10002484_pt1 | contig 18218 bp, 18 predicted proteins | sample COGITO_mtgs_1204_2_FD_88679 | JGI IMG/M metagenome (GOLD analysis project Ga0115567, IMG submission 88679) | Pelagic marine microbial communities from North Sea - COGITO_mtgs_120412 | ecosystem: Environmental > Aquatic > Marine > Epipelagic | place: Germany:Helgoland, sampling site Kabeltonne... | reverse complement strand
TTTCAATGTGTACTTTGAGGGTGAGAGCTTGATTGCTTTTAATGATTTCATCTGCCTCGATCACCAGTTTGATAGCGACTTCACAGGAGGTCTTCAGGGAGACTTACTGATTAAGTTCTTGAGTTCTGCGAATGGTGCTGAGGTCACAATCAATGACCTGGGCGACGGAACTGTCATCGTGTCTTGCGGCTCAGCTAAACTAACGACCACACGGCTTGATTCTGACCAATTCGTTTACTCAATGCCTGGGGCTGGGGAACTGGCTGAGGTTAAGATAGATGACCTCAGCCACTACTTGAAGAAATCTAAACTATCTATCAGCGGCGATTTAACAGCCCCATGGAGGCTGGGAGTCACTATTGCTGGGGTCGAGAATTTAATCCATTTCTTTACTTGTGACCGTGTCAGTGCGACAGACGTCTTTATTAAAGCTGGGAAGACAAAGTTGAAGCCCATGCACCTCAGCCCGGCAGTGTGTGATATGATTATTGCTTTAGACTCTGATTTTTTAGAGGTCTTTGACGATGGAATCGCATTAGAGAGTGGATCTCTTTTAGTCGGTGCTCGTATTCTTTCAGATATTGACGTTGACCAGTTCACACAGATGTTCGGCGATGTAAACGACGCCACAGCTGATTTGTTGAAAGGAACCGACGGACAGTGCATTGATACAGCACTTGTCTTCGGTGCTCTCGAAAGAGCGCAACTGGTGTCAAATGATGGTTTGACACGATTTACAGTCAAAGACAATGTTTTGACTGTCGAGACTGAGGGATCATCTAAAATGGTTGACAGTGTCACTGTTAACCATCCTGACGTTGAAGTTCAGGCTCCCGCTTCAATCGTTTCAAGAGCTGCGTCTCAGTTCAAAGGTTTTGTTATTTTAGAAAATAGCCTCGTTTTTCTTGATGATGGTGTTACTCATGTCGTCGCTGTCAGCAGCTAGTTTATGTCTAAGCGTAGTGACAAAGGACCTGGTTTTTTTACGAGGGAAAACAGGGTCAGACCAACTACTCAGAGTGCTGAGTACGCGAAGAAATTAGGTCCGAAAGGCTGTAAATCTCACGCCGCTACAAACCCACATCTTTCTCCAGTTGGTGAGAACACTGACTTTTTCATTTTAGCGGCTTGCCCGACATCTAATGAAGACAAGAGGGGTCAGACTTTTTTCGACAGGCTCTACGATATCGAGGCTGTCATAAAAGACCCTAGGTGTGACTACGTTGTAAGGACACACCTAGGGAATAAGAACCCTACTGAGTACGAAGTTGAGTGCTACCGTTCTGAAGTCATAAGAGAGATAAGACAGTCTAAGCCTAAAGTCATAATCGCTATGGGTAGTATCCCAACCGCATGGCTATTTCCAGGTGGTACGAATCCTATCATGCTCAGAGGGCGTAGCATCCCTGTGAGAGTCGGGAGCCATAGATGTTGGATGGTGCCTACGATGGATCCTCTGAAGTTTGACAAAACTTCTAAGTCAGTTGACGAGTTTCGTGAGACTTTCAAGAGGGATCTTAAGCTCGCGAAGTCTGTGCGGAAGTGGCCGCTTCCCGACAATAACCACGGACCTTTTCTTGGGGGAGTCTCACACTGTGCATCTCTTGATGAATTCACAGATTCAGTAAAGAGGCTACCTTCAGGACCACTTTCTATTGATCTCGAGACCAGAGGTCTTCGCCCGTATGGCAATGATTCGATAATCTTGAGCATCGCTATTGGGACTTTCGACACGACGTACTCAGTCGGGTTCGAACACCCAGAAGCTCCTGAGCTTACAGAAGACATCCTCGCCAGATTCGCAGAGAATATGGAAAGTATCTTTCAGAAAAGAGAATTTGTCGCTCATAACGCGTCATTTGAGATTGAGTGGCTAAGCTATTTTCTCGGAGACTGTGTATATCGAGCGAGGTGGCATGACACGAGAGCTATGGCTTACATTCTTGACGAGAGGACGGCTTACCAGAACCTAAGGTTTTTGTGTATGGCTCATCTTGAGGTAGACGTCAAAGGTAAGTCCGCAGTCAACGCTCAAAACGACGTACTTGAGTCCGTAGTGCTTTCCGATCTCTTAGATTACAATGCCACCGATGTCAAGTACACATATCTTCTATTCTTACGCTTGCGTGAGCTGCTTGAGCAAGATGACCTATACAATGTGTATGAGATGTTCGTCAACCGCGTTCCAGCCGTGGTTCGTACGCAGATTAAGGGAGTCCCTGTTGACTTTGATGTCTTAGAAGATCTTAGAGATGATTACCAGACTAAGTTAGATGACATCAACGATATGATCATGAGGCTCCCAGCTACTACTGAGTTCCCAAGAAAGCATGGACGGCCTTTTTCGGCGACTGCTCCTGACGATGTGAGGCTACTCCTCGGAGATATAGGTTATGTGGTCGAGTCAACTGATAAGGAGGTCCTCGACAGTACTGATCATCCTATTGCTGAGCTCGTTGTTGGTGCTCGTAGATACTCAAAACTTCTATCAACGTACGTCAATAACTACCTCGCGGGAGAGAATGTCTGGCCTGACGGTCGACTCCACACTTCTTACGGAACTACTGTCACTGTCACTGGTCGCCTTGCCTCTGAAGAGCCGAACCTCCAGAACTTCCCGAAAAGGAGAGATAGATCTGTCCGATCTATGGTAAGACCACCAAAGGGCTCGGTCATCTTATCAGTTGATTACGGTCAGATTGAGGCTAGAGTCATTGCAATGGCATCAAAGGACAAGGTCCTGGTCAAAGCCTTGTGGGATGACTACGACATCCATAGAGCTTGGGCTGAGTTAATTGACAGAGCGATGCCTGGGAAAGCTGACGAGTACGGTGGGATTGATAAGCTTCGGAGCGTGGCGAAAAACAAGTTCGTATTCCCCGCCTTCTTCGGAGCCCATAGGTACTCAATTACTAGAGATCTCGGGTTGAGTGATAAGGCGGGGAAGTCATTGTTCGAACGGTTCTGGTCTGAGTTCAACGGAGTGAAACGATGGCAGGACGACCTTCTTAGGGAGTATAAGAGAAAAGGGTACGTGACTGGTTTGACAGGCCGGCGGCGGCGAGCACCACTCGGGCCAAATCATATATTCAATAACACCATTCAAGGTGCTGCTTCCGACCTTGTCATAGCCTCTATGGAGAGGTTGACTAAACTCTCATTGGACCTTGACTGGTATGCTCTGCAGCCTGTAATGAATATTCACGATGACATCACGTTCATCTTGAGTGAGTCAGAAGTTGATGAAGCCCTTGAATTTATCATACCTTGTATGCTGGAGAAAGAACATTCATGGATTAACGTCCCTCTTACCGTAGACGCTGAAATAGGGTATGATTGGTACGAACAAGAAACGATAGGAAGCTTTAGCTCAGAACATTATGTATGACTCAGTCGACAAGATAATCACATCATACTTCTCTTGCCTTTCTCCAAAAGAGTTCACGTACAAGAAGAAGGTGTACACTCCTCGGACGCTGTCAGTGTCACCAATGATTTTTAGAGGTATGACTTGCCCAGCGGGGTGCGGAGGGTGCTGCTCGAAGACCTCACTAGACTTCCTCCCTCACGAGGAACTCCCTCCGGGGTTTGAGCACCAGTTCGCTGAACGAGAGATCACTTTTGATGGAAGGCCAGTGTACGTGAGGTCTGATGTACAGCACCTTGATCGTAGTCGTGAAGAAGAGAAGAAGTGCCGCCACCTTAACCTCACTGACGGCCGCTGCGGCATCCACACGAACCACCCCTTCAGCTGTGACTTTGAGCTGATTAGGTTTATGGTGATGGGGGATAAGACTGACCTTCCAAACCGCGTCACGACAAGGCTATTTGGGCGAGGCTGGAACATGATGCGTATTGATGGAGAACGGGGGGCGAAGTGTGAGGCCTTACCTGTTGATTCAAAGACAGTGGCTGACGTCATCAGGAAATTGAAACGCCTAAGAGAATGGGTGTTGCACTTTGGTATAGACACTTGGCGCTTAGATTTGATGATATCTTGGGCCGAGTCAGGACCACATCCTGATAAACTAGACATACCTGTATCGAAGGAAATGCTATGATTCAAAACAAGTACAGACCGACCCGCTCGTTGACCGAAGGGATGGGTGATGTCCTCATGGAAGAGATCGAAGACTTCGTAGATCAATGGCATGAAGAAGAAGGTGATGTTCCGTTGAACGTCTACTTAGGAATGACGAAGCTTGAATACAAACTTTGGGTTGCTGATTCAGCAGTTCTCCCGTACGTAGTTACCGCGCACAAGACACACCAAAAGGTTGGCAAGCTAATAGAATCTATCGAAGAACTCCCACTTGCAGCACGAGCAGCTAGTCCGCAATCAGCAACGCGATTGTATAAATGGCTAACGAAAGAAGGACTGCTAGAGGACTAGGACGGTGGATCGCCCTGAAGTGCGCATCGCTCGTCGCCTGGTAGAACGGCTGGCGCTGACTCCCCCAGTCAACATAAAGTCGCTGGTGCGCTCGTATGCCGACCTTTCTTTTAGGCATATTCCAGAACCAGGCGTTGATGGAATTTGCCTAAATCTGAAGGTTCCTGGGAAGCGCCCCAAGGTAGTCGTGAATTCTGGCAACCCTACTACCAGAAAACGATTCACGCTGGCACACGAACTCGGCCATATCTTGATCCCATGGCATCTTGGTTCGATTATTGACAACTTGGATGTGCCCGAAACGCCTAAGAGAATGGGTGTTGCACTTTGGTATAGACACTTGGCGCCTAGATTTGATGATATCTTGGGCCGAGTCAGGACCACATCCTGATAAACTAGACATACCTGTATCGAAGGAAATGCTATGATTCAAAACAAGTACAGACCGACCAGTCTCGAAGACCTTTGGGGGCACGAGGACGTTGTCAAGTCGCTACAGAAAGCCCTTAAGACTGACATCTCTCAACAGTTCTGCTTCACCGGACCCGCTGGTTTGGGGAAGACGACCTTAGCGCGTATCGTCGCCCAGAAACTTGGAGCAACACGAGCGTCAACTATTGAAGTTGACGCAGCTACGCACAGCGGCGTAGAGGCGACCCGCTCGTTGACCGAAGGGATGGGTTACGTCCCATTCAATGGAGAGAAGAAAGCCTATATCATCGACGAGTGTCACGCGCTGTCAAAGGCGTCTTGGCAGGCGCTTCTCAAGTCAATCGAAGAGCCCCCGGCGCACGTCATCTGGGTCCTGTGCTCAACAGAGACTTCACGTATACCAGAGACTATCAAGAGCAGGTGTCTACACTACGATCTCAAACCGATCTCTTCGAGCGATCTTTACGAAAACCTCTTGTGGGTGATTGATGAAGAAGCTTGCGGCACTTCAGATGAAGTTGCGCGGCTGATATCAAGATCTTGTGATGGCTCCCCGAGGAAAGCACTCACAGCCCTTGGTATCTGTGCCGGACTAAGTGACCCCAAGAAGGCGGGCATCCTCATTAAGACTCTCGACGAGAGCGATGAGGTGATCAACGTCTGCAGAGCTCTGTTCAAGAATGCTGGTTGGAATGAGCTGATGAGGGTCATAAAGGGAGTACCTAGTGACGGTGAGACTGCTAGAAGACAGATTATGAGGTACGCTTCTAAGGTCGCCTCAGGTTCTAAAGAACCTAGCTTTGCCCTCTCAGTTCTTGAGGCTTTCAGTGATCCGTACCCGTCAGGGTCATCAATTGAATATGTAATCAGAGATTTAGGGAGGGTTCTTTATGGAGAATAGAGAAAATTTTGATAGTTTGTCTGAGCTTTTAATCATTGACCGAGACCAGCTTGACCAAGAGCTAATTGAGCAATCTCATTATTATATGCAGATTTCGTCTAAGCTTGCTCAAGCTATGGAAGAGCGTGACAAGCTAAAAGATCAAGTTAAAATTCTTGAGTCTTCGGAAGGTACTCGGTTTCGTAACCTTCTTCATGAAGAGAGCGGAAAAAAGCCGACTGAAAGCGCCGTTCTCGAATGTGTCAAACAATCTCAACGAGTTATTGAAGCTCAGAACGTCCATCGAGAAATGAGTCGTGTAGTACAAGACTGGCAAAACTTGAGAGACGCTTGGACACAGAGGTCACATAGCCTCAAAAGCCTCTGCGATTTGTATTCAGCAGACTACTTTCCTTCAAAATCAGCGAGTAAGATCTGATGGAACTGTCACTACAAACATTCATAATCTTAACAGTGGCCTTGACAGGAACCATATGTTGTGTCGTTCATGCCGCCAGAATCGCTTACAAAACCACTCTTACCTTAACCGAAGAGCTAGGGTATAATTGGACACGCGGAAAAATTCGAGCAATCAGAGCCCAAGAAAACAAGGAGATAATCAATGCCTAAGAAGAAGTTCAGCTACACCAAGAGATCCTCAGAAGCCGCCACGAAACGTCGCAGCTCAGGTGGGGGCCGCTTCGACAGCACCTACCGTGACGACATCAAAGTCTGGAAGCCGAAAGAGGGGACAAACGCCATCAGAATCTGCCCTCCGACTTGGGAGGATGCAGAGCACTTCGGTTTTGATGTGTGGCTGCATTCAAATGTAGGCCCGGACGAAGCGACGTACCCCTGTCTCAAACTCTTGTTCAGAAAGAAATGTCCTTGTTGCGAAGAAGAGATCGCAGCACGGCGAGCCGGTGATTCTGAGTACGCCAAGAAGCTGTCACCATACAAGCGAGTGCTCTTGTGGGTGATTGACCGTGACAACCCCGGTGAAGGTGCTCAGTTGTATCCTGGACCACAGACTTTGGATCGAGAGATTCTTCAACAGTCTTTTTGCCGAAAAACTCATGAGACCCTCGCTATTGACGACCCTTATGATGGGTACGACGTCGAGTTTTCAAGAGACGGAAAAGGGCTGAACACCAGGTACACTGGTGTCAAGATTGACAGGTATAGCTCACCACTTCTTGACGATGATGACGACCTCAGTAATCTTTTAGATTTCTTGGTTGATAACCCCATTCCAGATTCTGTGATCGAGTACTCTTACGAATACATCAAAGCTGTCTTTGACGCTGCTCCTGATGTCAGTACTGAAGAAGATGATGATCACTCTCCTACAAGAAAGAAGCCTCTTCAGAATCAACAAGAAAACACTCATGAAGAAGACGAGCCCGAGGAGCGCCCACGCCGCCGTTCAGCTCCTTCGAATCCTGAGCCTGAAGAGGAAGAAGACGAGCCCGAAGACCGCCCTCGCCGCCGTCGTACACGACCATCAGAAACTAAACCTGAGGGCCGAAAGTCAGCTCGTGAGATTCTTCGTGAGCGCAGAAACAAGTGACTCTTCACCGCGCTGATCTCAAGCCAGTTGAAAGATTCTCTTCTGGATCAACTCTTCTCGACCTAGCCCTGGGAGGGGGCTGGGCCGAGGGGCGAGTGATCAATATTGTTGGCGATCGCTCAACAGGAAAAACCCTTCTTGCCATTGAAGGTTGTGCGAACTACGCTCTAAAATTTGGATACGACATTAAATACATCGAAGGCGAAGCCGCTTTCGACCAAAGCTACGCTGAATCTGTCGGGCTACCAACTTCAAAGATAACTTTTCCTGAGGATATTTACACTATCGAAGGAATCGCCGCTGAAGTATCTTCAATAGACCGTAAAACCCTAGTGGTAATTGATTCTCTTGATTCTTTTAGTGACGAAGCTGAACTCAAATCAGATTTCGGGGCCGCGAGTTATGGTGCCGCTAAGGCTAAGCTTCTAAGCCAGTTCTTTAGACGATACAATGCGGTGTCATCTAAGTATGTCACACTGATGGTGATCTCTCAAGTACGAGATAACATCGGCGTGACTTTTGGTGCAAAGCATACACGAAGTGGAGGAAAAGCTCTTGACTTCTACGCGTCACAAGTGGTATGGCTTGCGAAGAAAAAGATGGTTGAAAAGACAATTAAAAAAGTCACAAGAAAAGTTGGTGTTTGGTCTAGAGCAAAAGTTGAAAAAAACAAGACTGGACCTCCATTCCGTGAGATTGATCAGCTCATACGATTTGGATATGGAGTAGATAACATAGCCTCAATCCTTGAATGGTTTGTGGGCAATGATACCATGACAAAGGCGGAAGCGACGGCGGTGAAGAAAAAGTTAAATACACTGGGTGATGACGAGTACTTTGATCTGCTCAATACTTATATAGAAAAATGTCAAAAAGTATGGACTGAGATAGAGTCATGCTTTGAGCCAGAAAGGTGCAAATATAACCCACCAAATTCCAGAGAGACCCTTTAATTGAAAAATTCGAACGAAAAAGGAGCTGCTTTCGAACGTCTCGTATGTGAGAAGCTGTCTTTATGGCAGTCATCTATGAGGCGCCGTGATCTTTTCTGGAGATCAGCTATGTCAGGAGGCCGAGCTACCCTTGCTACGAGACGTGGCAACGCTTCTGAGTTCGCGGGTTCGGGTGGCGACGTCACTGCTATAGACCCAGAAGGCGAACCATTCATTAAACTCTTTATCGTAGAGTGCAAGACCTGGAAAGATTTAGGTCTCGCTAGAATTGTTTACGGTAAAGAAAAGACTGATCTTCTGAAAGCCTGGGAAAAAGTCAGGGCTGAAGACCCTCTGAGGATACCTTTACTCATAGCGAAGCAGAACAGACAGCCAATCCTTGTGATGACAGATATAGCTGGTTCTGAAAAGATTGTCACTGTGAATCCTCTTATTAGAGTTTGCGCTGAATTTCCAGAGTATGACATGACTGTCTTCAAGTTCGAAGACATACTTCTTCTTGACCCCGAAGAAATGGTTAAGTAGTGTTTCTTTTCACAGCAGACATTCACCTCACTTCAAAAGCCTCTGAGGGTTATAGATGGGAATTGTTCACATGGCTCGCAGCTAGAATATCTGCTCTCAAGATTAGACACCTTTTTATTCTCGGTGACCTTACGGACGCTAAAGATAGTCACCGCAGCGATCTAGTCAATCTCTTTGTAGAAAACCTAATCTCTCTTGAACAAGTTAAGATACACATACTCAAAGGCAACCATGATTATACAGTAGCTGACCAGCCATTCTTTGAGTTTTTAGGCGGCTATCCCAGAATAACTTTCTACAGTGAACCAACAGAGAAAATAATTGCCGGGAAGAAATTTCTTATTCTTCCTCACACTGACTCTTGGACCTCATATAGCAGAAAATGGATAAAAAAAGGATATGACTTCATCATCTTCCACCAGCCTTTGAATGGGGCTTTGACAAATAATGGTATAGAGATAGAAGGCTCAGCTTCACCTAAGGCTCTAATAAACGCAGCGCCTACGGTGGCTTCTATTGGTGGCGATATACACCCTCCTCAAGAGATAGCAAAAGGCGTCTACTACACAGGAGCACCCCACCCTCTCAGAGCTGGTGATTGCTTTGAACCTCGTGTTATAGTCTACGATGGTGATTCTATAAAATCTGTTTCTAGAATGATGGTAAGAAAACCATCAATACGAATTAGGGGCTACCTAGATCAAGATGAACTGATGACGCTTCTTGAAAATGAGACATATGAGGGAGACATGGCTTTTATCACTGTAGAGATAACGCAGCCACAAGCACATTTCTGGAAAACTTATTCTCAAAGCATTAAACAAGTCTGTGATTCACTCGAGATTAACCTTAGGTCTCTTCAACTTAGAATCATCCAGACCGACGCAATAGATCAGAAAATTACTGGTACCAGCCCTACTGATCTCATGACAGCTTTTAACGAATTTCGGGACTACAGCGAAGCCTGCAAATCTTTCGCCAAATCAGTTCTTAGTGGAAAGCTGAATGGACATTAAACCTAAAGTTCTAAAAATCCAAGGTTTCGGGTCTTATCAATCAGAACAAGAAATCACTTTCTCAGGAAAAGGTGGCGTCAATTTAGTCACGGGCAGAAATGAAGTAGACGAAGCTATCGGTGCTAACGGGGCTGGTAAGAGCACTATCTGGGAAGCTCTTACGTGGTGCTTATTCGGTCGAACTTCTAGAGGACTAAAATCTAAAGCGATTGTCAATCGTTGCGATGAAAATGTAACTATCGTGACTGTAGACATTGAGGTCGATCGTGAGGCCATTAGTATTAGAAGAACGCAGAACCCGAACTCGATTGTAATAACTAGAGCCTTCAGTGATCCGTTGAAAGCTACACAAGACGAGATAGAAGCGCTCCTAGGTTTTGGGTTCGAAGTGTGGGTCTCAGCATTCTATAGAAGCCAGTTCAGTTTGTGTTTCCTTGATCTCAAACCAGCTGAAAGGCTGTCAATGATATCGACTATAGTTGGTCTTGATGTTTGGGATAAATGTTATGAAGAATCAAAGAAACAAAAGAACCTTCTGAAAATTAAGATTGGTGACACGCTAAACTCTTCAGATAGAGAATCAGCACGAGCTGAGTCTTACGAAGAAGTTAAGAAGAATTTAGAAGTTCAAGTCAATCAAGCCACCGATGCCGACATTGGACCAGAACCCAGTGTCGTGTACTGGGACACTGATGATGATGACGAGCTGCACAAAACCAGAGCAATTTGCTCTCAAGCTCGAGCCACAATATCTAAAAACCACAGACAAATAAAAATTGAGAAAAGCCGTAAACGTCCTTCTAATTGCCCTACCTGTAAACGTCCCTATGAAAATTCTCATGAATGCGAGAAAGCCTTAACCAATACCATTGAAACCTTAGAGACGGCGATTAAGTCATTAGAGAAAGAACTTGATTTCAATGAAGCCAAGCTGGGACCACTAATAGCTGAGAAAGAAGCTCATGACAAAACCATTTCTGAGCATCGCACCTGGTCAGAAAAAAAAGTAGAATATGAGGGGAAAAAAGCGCACACCAAGATTATTCAAGGTGAGATTGACAAGATCAACTCGTCAATCGAAATCTCAAACTCCCTGAAAACGGCCTTTGATGAAAAAGCTAGTGCTCTAGAATCAGAGTACGCAGTCACTTCCGAAGCGGTAGATTACTTCAAAGATTTGAGATTCTTTGCCATTAAATCAGCGTGCCATAGTCTACAGATATCAGCCAATTGTGCTCTGAATGAAATGGGATTAGAAGGATGGGAGTTCAGGCTTACGACTGAGCAGCCTAATTCAACAGGAGGTGTCAAGAAAGGAATATTCATCGAAGTGATATCACCTTCTAATGACACTCTTGTACCTTGGGAGTGTTGGAGCGGCGGTGAATCGCAGCGGTTACGTCTAGCGGTGTCAGTTGGTTTTTCAGATCAAGTGAAACACCACCTTGGCTTGAAATTTGACTTTGAGATCTGGGATGAGCCGACAGTACGTCTCGATGAAGACGGAGTGTCAGAGCTGTACGAGTTTCTTCACCAGCGTGGCCGTGAAGGCGTAGAGGTTTGGGTAGTTGAGCACCGTGGCCTCGGATCAATTGATTGCACTGATTCAGTGGTAGTATCAAAGACATCATCTGGATCAAGGATCACCCAAAACACAGGTGCAAGGTTGAAGATTTCTTAGATTTATTTGTGTTCTTTGGTATTTTGCGTATAGTTTCTAAGACGAGAACTATATTAAGGTCGAGACATGAAAAGAGAAGTCTTAGAAATTGACGGTCCTCCAGATAGCGAAAGGCTGACAAAAGCACTTGTGTCTGAAATTAGTAATCTACTTGAGAAAGGGCACACGTTAGACGTCGTTTTAGATTACTTAGAGATCAGCTCACATTTATTTTTCGACTGGAACCACAAGGGAACACTACATCTCAACGGGAACATCAGCGTTGACGATAGTATTTACGCTTTTTTCATTACGAAAATGAGGCGTGCTATAGCATCGTACAAGATTTCTCTAGGTGATGATCTCCATGACAAAAAGAATGCGGACTGGTTTAGACAATACAAGATTCTTGAAAGGCGTTCACGTTCTACGTGGGGCAAAGAAAGTGTTGACTCAACTGGTGAAGAAGACTTCAATCCTGATGATAGATTCTTATGATTGACAGCTACCGGAAGCAGTTGTCTCTTGTTAAAAAACCGCTCGTAACCGCAGAAAGTACTTCGTTTTGGAGAATGGAGCAACCAGAATTTGAAGAAGACACTCTTGTTTCGGGCGGTTTCTGGGAACATCAGATGGCTTTCTGGAAGCTCAATACCTTCATCAAAGCTCTAGTTGGTGGATATGGTTCAGGAAAGACTCTCGTTGGGTCGAAAAGAATCATATCACTAGCTCTTGAAAACGCGCCCTGCCCTGTAGCTGCGGTATCACCGACTTACGGCATGGCTCGGGACACGACCATAGCCACTGTTGAAGACCTCCTTGAAGGAAAAAGGCATATACTTGGGAGATCATTCTCATGGAGGTTCAACAAGTCAACTAGCCGCTTTCATATCAAGTACCGAGGTCGTGACGCAACCATTCTTATCTACTCAGGTGAGAGGCCACAGACGCTGAAAGGGCCGAACCTCGCAGCCATTTGGATTGATGAACCCTTCATACAAGAAGAAGAAGTTTTCACTCAGATGATCGCTCGTGCGAGGCACCCTCTGGCGATCAAGAAAGAAATCATACTGACGGGTACACCTGAGCAATTGAATTGGGGATATGACTTGTGCGTAGGAGACAAGAAAGATTCGTATGACGTCTCATGGATCCAAGCTGGCACTCAAGAAAATAAAGCCCTAGGTGCGGATTATGTCACAAGACTTCAATCAGCTTTCACTGACAAGGCTGGAGAAGCTTTCATCGGTGGTGGCTTCGTCAACCTTGCTTCGGGGCTGGTGTATTACCAGTTCAACACGGATATGATTTGTGATCTTGAAATGCCTCCGTCAGCGATACTAGGGTGTGGTATGGACTTCAATGTCAATCCAATGTCTATGGTAGTTTTCTGGCGGGCGGGTAATCATGTTCACGTCATCGACGAGTTCGAGCTTCCGAATGCTGACACAGAATATGCGTGTCAGGTCCTCCGCGAAGAGCACCCTGACTGTACCACTATCTACCCTGACGCTACGGGATCATCAAGAAGGACATCAACACCAACAGGTCGCTCTGACCACTGGTTCATTCGTAAAGCCGGGTATGATTTGCTCGCCAGGAACTCAAACCCTAAGCGAAAAGACAGGTATAACGCTGTGAACACTAGGTTCCAGTCAATTCTAGGAGAGAACAATCTAACTCTGTCTCCGAATTGCACGAAGCTCGCAAAGTACCTCAACCTCTACTCACACGAGTTAATGGACAAGCAAGAAAAACTCTCACATCTTCTAGACGCCTTCTCGTACCCTATCGCTTATCTGTTTCCAGTAGACAGACCACCAACTCAGAAACTTAGAGTCACAGGACACTGATTTATGTCTGAAGACAATATTGACTTCGCAAGAAAGATCGCCACCAAACACCCAGATTATCTCGAACACATAGACCAATGGGTCTTTTGCCGTGATTTTGTTGAAGGTGATCGGATTGTAAAGAGGAAAGGGTCTCTCTATTTGCCCAGACTACTTGGACAAACTGATAGCGAATACGAAAACTACCTTCTAAGAGCTCTTTTTCATGCGGGAGCATCACGAACTAGGGTAGCTGTGGTGGGGTCAATTTTATCAAAGAGGCCGAAAATTGAAGGATTAGACCCAGAGACCATAGTGGGTGCCAACAGTGAGAGCATCTTCACCTTGCTCGAAAGAATGGCTAATGAAATGGTGACAGTTGGTCGTGTAGCACTTCTTGTTGACTCTGCTGGTTCCGAGCCGTGGGTAGCTCTATACACGGCAGAGAGCATAATCAACTGGGGATACGAAATCATCAAAGGACGCCCGAAATTAAGTTTCGTGGTACTCAGTGAATCTAGACTAGATTCTGACGATAAGTTCACCCACACAAGAATCCCGATCATCCGCGTTCTTGAGTTAATTGATGGGAAATACCATATGACTACCTACGAAGAGCTCAATAGTTCTTCTGGGAAATCAAACTGGGTACAGACAGACCAAGTCATCCCGAAACGGAAAGGAGGACGCGACTTTGATTATATTCCGATTGAGATCATCAATGTCACCGACCTTGAGATTGAAAAACCGCCAATCTATGATATGTGTGTCGTCAACCACGCACATTACATGTCATGCGCTGACCTTGAGCTAGGCCGGCATTTCACAGCGTTGCCTACCCCATGGGCCGCAGGCTTTGGGATTGACGGTGACTTGAGTTTAGGCTCAACCTCAGCATGGGTGACTGATGATCCTCAAGCGTCATGTGGTTACCTTGAGTTCACTGGTGCAGGACTGAACGAAATATCAAAAGGCCTTGCCCATAAAGAAGAACTGATGGCGTCACTAGGTGCGAGACTACTTGAGGCTCCACCAAATGGAGTAGAAGCTGCTGAAACAGTCAGAATGAGGCATTCAGGTGAGAAATCGGTTCTTGCGAAGCTCAGTCTTAAGATAGGAGCCGCAGCCACTACAGCTTTGAGCTACTATTCAGACTGGGTAGGTGGTGATCCCGTTCAAGTAGAGATGAATGCAGATTTTGATTCTACACGGATGATGCCATCTGAAATGGATGCCCTGATGAAAGTCTACCTTGGGGGTGGGATTGATTGGGATACGCTTTTCTTCAATCTGCAACGTGGTGAGATCTTTCATCCTAGAGTAGAAAAAGAAATTGTCAGGGCAAATATCTTGACAGAATCAGCTTCTCGTGAGGTTGAAGTTGAGGTCGATTGATGGGCTTGAACGATGAAATTCAAGACTTATTAGTCGATCAGGCTGTCGAGCTAGTCAGCGTTGAAAACGAGCTCCGAGGTCGCATAGTCGCTCTTCTTGTCTTGCTTGCTGCTGATTTAAGATTACAGATCCTCAAAGCTGAGTTGTCTGATCACCAGTCAGCGAGGTTCAAAGAACTCTTGAAGTCTGCCAACAAGTCTATATCGGAGACGTACACTAAGGTCTCAAGTATCCATACAAGGGTTCTTTCTGAGATAGCTGAATTCTCAGTAGAGGATACTAGAAAACTGATACTAGGCCTACAGGTTTTTTCAAGTTTCAACACGTCACTGAGTTTAGCAGATCTCAAAGTCTTAGCGACAGATACCCTGATTGAAGGAGCCCCGTCTGCTGAGTGGTGGTCTATTCAAAAGCGATCGATTCAAGATCGGTTCAAAAGGCAGGTTCGAATAGGCATGGCACAGGGTGAGACTATGAGTCAAATCGTCGGTCGTGTTCGTGGTACAACTGCAGGCAAGTTCTTGAACGTGACACAAGGTGGCGTTCGCAAAAGGGTTCGTGAGTACAAAGGCGGCATTCTTGACGTTTCTAAACGTGAGGCGGAAACGCTAGTGAGGACTTCCGTCCAAACCGTGTCTAATGCCGTGCTGGCTTCTGTGTACGAAGAGAATCGTGACCTCCTCAGAGGGCTCAAGGCTATGGCTACTCTCGATACGCGTACCACGCCTATCTGCATTGCTAGAGACGGAGCAGTGTGGGATATGGATGGTAAAGCACTCGCAGAATCGCCTAACCAAGAAGACTTCCCCGGACCACCACCATGGCATTTCAATTGCAGAACAGTCCTTCTTCCTATTGTGAAGCATTTCAGAGATCTTGAAGGAAAAATCCTTGAACTCCCTCCGGGGACTCGAGCCTCTATTGACGGTCAGGTTCCTGACACACTCACTTTTTCAGGCTGGCTTAAGACTCAATCAGAGGCTAGGCAGAATAAGGCTCTGGGAAAAGCCCGTGCTGATTTGTGGAGAAGTGGTAAGATTAAGCTATCTCAGCTAATTGACAACACAGGCCGTACTTTGACAGTGTCTGAGTTGTCAAAGCTGAGATAGCTGTAAAAGATTGCTTGGTGTATTCAGTTCGTATACAGTAACAACTTTCAACGAAAAATAGATGGTAATCTAAATGACAACTTGGTTCTTAATTTCTACGATTTGGCTCTACTTCTGGGGAGCCTTTACTAGGCAGAAGCTCAGAATAAACAACCCTGACGCACCTCCTGGATTGATTGAAAAAGTAGTGGTGGCTGTGGTTATGTTCCCTTTTGTGCCGGTCTTAGTGGCTTCTGGTCTATGTAACGTGATTCTAGAATCAAATGTGAGCACTATGAGAAAAATCATGGAATCTAAACAATGCCTAGTTCACCAATCACGAGAGAAAACTTTATGAACACGAAAACCTACGATTTACCAAAGGCATCCGAGAACTCACTAACGGGAGAATCAAGGCTAAAGATTTACGCCTCATGAGAATTAAGGCCTAAGAATAACTCAGATAGGTATATATAGATGACAGTACTTAAAAACCCCCTCACAGAGACCTAGAATGAAACTCAAAGAGAAGCTTACATCTGATTCTTACAGCGACCTTCCTGACCACTACAAAGACTGCTACACCCAAGATGGGGACGTGTATTACCTAGACACAGATGGTTCTACAAGCAAGACTCTTGACGAATTCAGGAAAAACAACAGAGTTCTCTTTTCAGAGAAAGAGGCTCTAACCAAATCTCTACGAGCCGCAGGCATTGATCCACAATCACTTGATCCAGAAGAGCTCAAGTCTGCTCTCGCTGCTCAGAATGAACTTGATGCTCTACATCAAAAGAAACTCATTTCTGAAGGAAAGATGGAAGAAGTCTTAGCTGACAAACTGCAAAAACAGAAAGACGTCTACCTTCGTCAAATTGCTGACATTGAATCAGCACGAGACGCGGCAAGAGCTGAGTGTCAGACTCATCAGAAATCTCTTGGAGACCATCTTCTAAGAAAGCATGTTCGTCAACAACTAGGCAAGGTGGGCAAACTTGTTAGCGAAGAAGCCTTCGAAGATGTTATGCACCGAGCGGCTGGTGTCTTCAGCATCAACTTCGATACGAGTGCTCCTATCGCACAAGATCAAAACGGAGACTCTCTTCGTGATGACACAGGTGACTTCGTGACAATTGAATCTTGGTCGAAAGGGCTTGTAGAGTCGGTACCATATTTGTTCACAGAAGGAGAAGGTGGTGGTGCTACTGGTAATCCCCGCCGCCACACACATACAATCGCTTCCGATCAGATTGGTGATAACCTGGCCGCCGTAGCCGCTGGAAAAGTATCAGTCAGCTAACCACTTTCTGTCTTCTACGGTCCTAGTTTTCTTGGAGGGGGGTTAGAAAACCGTAGGAGGCAGTTTTCACTAAAAAGTCACCTGACTGTAAAAAAATTCGGTCGCGCTATACCATAGTAGGCTTCTACACCCACACCCCCCGCCACACCCCCCGCCACACCCATGCGCATGGGTGCATACCCCACACCCATGCGCATGGGCGCATACTCACCCCCCATGTACTGGTACGCATAGGTGCATACCCACCTATGCGCGGGGATGATGTGGCGGTTCATAATGGTCTCTAGTTTCGTGACTGACTGATGATTACCTATAATGACACTACCTAACTTCGCAAACGATTCTTGATGAAGAATGAATAATTCTACGAGTACAGATTCTAAAGAATGATGATACACGTGATACGCTACACCTTACCTGATCTACTTGAACTGATATACTGATTGAATAGGTCTACACTTCTTTGGCGCTTGTGACAATAACTATGAGATCTTATGCAGTGTTTCTTATCAATATCCAAGATTAGGCCTTACTGTCTGCTAGGCAGGTACTCTCGCTTTTGGTACGGTCCCGCGCGTGTGGCGGGGCTATTTGACCCTCGCGAGATGTCACTAGAGTCACCTAATTCAGCATGAGAGATCATCTACCACTGGTTAGGCCACTAGACACACCCCTAGGGATGCCTATCAGCAGCCATGGCCTAAGTGACCAGAGATGATTTTACTTAGGCCATGGCTCCGGTTCGATCACAGCTTATACAGTATTACTCCTTTCGAAGGAATACAGATAGGTATCAGCTCAATCACTGGCGGAGGTACTTCTACCTTAGGCTCTTCTGGTTGCTGGTCTGACGGAGCTCCGCAAAGAAGCGCCGTGATCAGTAATACTAGGTTCATCAAATCACTCTGTTTTGTGTGTTGGTGTTGCGACATACTTAATATATAGGCTGTTTTACCCAATACAAGTTGTTTAGCCTAAAATAGTCACCTTGACTGTAAAAAAATTCGGTCGCGCTATACCATAGTAGGCTCCGCCACCCCCACCCCACCCCGCCACCACCACCACCCATGCACCCATGTACATGGGTGCATGGGTGGGTATGCGCGCATGCGCGTCAGCGCATGGCTGGCTGTCATGCGCGCATGCGCGTCAGCGCATGGCTGGCTGTCATGCG
>Ga0115567_10002481_pt1 | contig 18240 bp, 18 predicted proteins | sample COGITO_mtgs_1204_2_FD_88679 | JGI IMG/M metagenome (GOLD analysis project Ga0115567, IMG submission 88679) | Pelagic marine microbial communities from North Sea - COGITO_mtgs_120412 | ecosystem: Environmental > Aquatic > Marine > Epipelagic | place: Germany:Helgoland, sampling site Kabeltonne... | reverse complement strand
TCCGTTTTGCTGCAGTTGCAACACATCCGCCGCTGGCCCCCCGGCCCCCTGCGCTGGCGACTCCAGGTCAAAGGTGGTAGCAAGTGTCTCGGCCAGCATCCGTGTGGCACTCAGTTTCGCATCCAGGCTGTAGCCGGCTATGTGTGCCGTCCCGAGCTGCACCTGTCGCAGCAACTCCATACTGATAGCAGGCTCACCTTCCCAGACATCCAGCACGCAATGGGGACCGCTATTGTTTCTCAATCGCTGCAGCAGAGCCCGATTGTCAATCACTGCCCCCCTGCTGGCATTGATCAACAGGGCGTCAGGAGAGATGCGCGCCAGCCGCTCCTGGCCCAGTAAATGAAAGCTCGGCCAAGGGCTTTGACGGGTCAGTTCGGCGTGCAGGCTGATCACATCGCAGGCCAGCACCTCATCCAGCGTGGCCGCATCCTCAAAATCCGCCAGCCAGGGATCGAACACACGCACCCCGATGTCCAGTGCCCTGGCACAGGCAGCCAGGGCACTGCCGACGTGACCATGGCCGACAATGCCCAGCGTCGCGCCCTGTAGCAGGCGTTCGAGATAATCCCCCGAAGCGGCGATTGCCGCGAGGACGTACTCGAGCACCGCATTGGCATTGGAGCCCTGTGCGTGGGCAAACGCGATGCCCTGTTGCGCCAGATAAACCTGATCGAGATGCTCCACACCGCTGGTAGCGGTGCCCACAAAGCGCACACTGGTGCCGTGCAACAGATCGCGATCCACCTCAGTCACGGACCGGACCAGCAGCACATCGGCATCCATCAACACCTCGCGATCCAGACCGCGCCCCTCCACCGCTTCGATCTCACCGTAGCGCGAGAAAATGGCTTCGACACCACGCATATTCCGATCGGCCACAATTCGAAGCCCACTCATCAGGCCAGCTCCCTTGCCAGTTTCTCACATTGTGCAGGCAGGCGGTCCCCGCTGCCCAGTTCGCTCAGCCTTGATCCCAGTGCCAGCAAACGCTCGCGTTGCGGCCGCCACCGGGGCAGGGGCTGTACTCCGGGAACACCACATTCCAGGCGGGCGAGCTGTTGCGAGACCCTGACTTGCGGCCAATGCGCGATCAGGCGCTGCTGCAACCCCCGGGCTCCTCGTATCGGTAGTTCCGCCACCTGATTCAGGTGCTCCTCCAGGACATTGAGGTTACCAAAATGCCGCAATAACTGTGCGGCGCTGCGCGGCCCCACGCCGGGAACACCGGGAATATCGTCCATCCTGTCGCCCACCAGTGCCTGAAAATCGACAAACTGTGCGGGCGATACTTCAAAGCGTTCGGTAAAGGCGGCCAAGTCAACGCGCTGGTTGGCGGCAACGTCCCAGATCTCGTCCCCTGCGTGCAGTAACTGGCCCAAATCCTTGTCGCGACTTATCAATGTGACAGCATGACCAGCCTCCCGGTTCACCCGCGCCAGGGTGGCGAGATAATCATCCGCCTCGAACTCAGGCCCGCCGTAACAGGGCAAGCCCAGCATTTCAGTCACCTCGCGGCAGGTGGCCAGCTGGAACGCCAGATCCTCATCGGGCAGCACCCTGCTGCATTTGTAATCGGGAAAAATACGAGTGCGAAAACAGCTGCCCAGGCTCTCGTCGAAAGCGGCAGCCAGATGCGCGTTGTCGCCCAGCTTCGGGAGCAGCTGCAGCAGGAATCCGGCGTAACCCAGCACCGCATTGGTGGGCCTGCCCTCCGCTGTATGCCAGCGATCCGGCAGGGCAAACCAGGCTCTGAAAATGTAAATGGAGGCGTCGAGCAACCAGGCCCTGGATTGCATCAAATCGAGCCGGGCGCTGTAAACTTGAGAGTCTCGATCCTCACTGGAGTATTAAATTCTGCTACCAGAGCATCGAAGAAGCGCCGGGCGCGGTCCGGCAGGCCCACGCGCCGGAGTTCCTCAGTGCGGAGCACAACGTCCCGAATAAAGCGCTGCTCATCGCGCCGCGCCTGTTCACCACCTTCAATGTTGTCGAGGCTCGCGCGAAATGCATATCCGCAGGCCTGGGAGAAATACCACTCCAGCGCCTGGGGTTTGACTTCCACCGCCTGGAACGCCGCCTGCAGCTCAAGATTGCGACCATCTGGCGCATACCAGTAGCCAAAATCCCTTTGCCGGCGCCGCTCTTTGCCGGCAATACACCAGTGCGCTACCTCGTGCAGGGCACTGGCAAAGTAATCTTCCCGATAGTACAAACGGTGCACGAGGGACACACCCCGTTGATCGTCGTCGCCAGCGGGCAAATAGAGCGGCTCGGTGGCACCACCGATCAGGAGCGTGTGCTCGGACCCAAAAAAGCAGTCCGCAAACACCCCTTCCAGCCGTGCGGCGCAGAACGGGGCAGGATCCGGAAGTGTTTCCCCCGCTGTCACTCTGCCGCCTGTTTGCGCAGCCAGTACTGGTAGGTGCCGCCCTCTTCTCTCTGCTGCAACAGATCGTGACCGAGGAAGGTACAAAAGCGGGGTATATCGCGCTGGGTAGCGGGATCGGTTGCCACAACTTCCAGCACATCGCCGTCAGCGATATCGCGGATCTTGTTATGCAGCAGCATCACCGGCTCGGGACAGAACAGGCCGGTCACGTCCAGCAGGTGATCCGTGTGGGGAGGCGGGATCACTACAGTGCGCCCTCATCAGCTCCACAGAGCAGTGCGCGAGCCTGTTCACGTTCCACTAAATCCCAGTGCTCTGATTCCGTGTCGTACAACAGGGTCAGCGCGTTCTGCTCCAGCCCGTGGCGGAGCTGGGCCACTTTTTCCAGTAGCGGTAACTCACGACGGCCATAATCTGTGCCGTCTCGTGACGTGAACTCCTCCAGCAGCGCCTGCAACACATCGGGCTGCAGGCGAGACACCGGCACTTCAACAAATTCCGCCATCAGGCGCCGGGTTTGCGAAACAGCAGGGTCATACGGTCGCTTTCACCAATAGCTTTATAGTGTGCGCGTTTCTCGTCGCCATCGCGGTAACCGGGGGGCAGGTTCCACACGCCCTTGGGATGATCCGCAGTGTCTTTGGGGTTGGCATTGATCGGCGATTTCTCCACCAGTTCAAAGCCGGCTTTTTCCGCGGCTGCAATAATGAAATTTTCTGTCACATAGCCGGTATTTTTCATATCTTCAACCGAGGTGCCCGGCTTGGCGCGATGCTGCACCAGGCCAAACTTGCCGCCGGGCTTCAGAGCCGTAAATATTGCGGCCAGGGTGGGCTGCAAAACGTCGCCCCGCATCCAGCTGTGCACGTTGCGAAAAGCCACCGCGAGATCCGCAGAACCGGCGGGCGCAGCGGTCACTTCGGCCGGCGGTTGCAACTGGGTCAGCACCACACTGCCGTAAGTATCAGCCTCAGAGGCCAGTTTTTGTAAAAACTTGCCCAGCGCGTTGCGGTAGTAGGCACCGGGCGCGTTCAGCGAGTGGTGCGCTGCGTAGTAGGTCCCGTTGTCCAACATCAGCGGTGCCAGTACTTCGGTATACCAACCGCCACCGGGGGCGATTTCCACCACGGTCATACCTGATTCCAGCCCGAAAAATTCCAGGGTCTGCTGCGGGTGCCGGAATTCGTCCCGGGACTTGTTCGCCTCGCTGCGTTGGTCTCCGTTCAGTGCAGTATTCCAGTCCAGGGCGGCCTGTGCGCCCATGGTGGCGAATGCAAATAGCATCGCAATAGCATATTTCATGTCATGCTCCTTATAACGAAGGGGATTTGCACGTTAATATACGGCCTGAGCGAACGAATGTGGAGCCTAATCAATGGAAACTTCCTACATAGTCACCTTCATCGGCAACGACCGGCCAGGCCTGGTGGAGCAGCTTTCGTCGGTGATAGAGGCGGCTGGCGGCAACTGGCATGAAAGCCGCTTGTCGCAGCTCGGGGGCAAGTTCGCCGGGCTGGTGCTGGTCACCCTGGCGCAGGGCCGCGACAGCAGCCTTGAAGAAGAGCTGAAAGCACTCTCCGCCAGCGGCCTCAGCGTGCGTGTTACGCCCACAGAAGCCAGTGTCGCCCTGGCTTCGACCCGCCGGATCAAACTGAGTGTGGTGGGACCGGACCGCCCCGGTATCGTACTGGAAATTGCCCGTGCACTGGCCTCACGGCAGTTCAATGTACTTGAGATGGACAGCGAAGTTCACAGTGCGCCGATGAGTGGTGAGCCGCTGTTCAACGCAATGATCGAAGCGGATATTGCGCCGGACTCTACCGTGGAGGAACTCTCCGACGCCCTGGACGATATCGGCAACGAAATGGCGCTGGAAATCGACCTGGAAGAGATCCGCGCCCACAGCCATTAACCCGCGACAGCCCTATTCCTTGCCGCGCCGGATCAGGCGCTGCAGAAGCTGCCACAACGCCACCACTACGCCCGCCGCAACAATCACCACAGCCACAATCAGCACGCTGCCCACGGCGAGTTGCAGCATGGTGTCACTGGACACTCCAAACTGGTCGACAGCCGTCCACACCAGCGTTGCCAGCGCCAGAATGCCCAGGGCGATGGTGCGGCGGAAACGACGATTGGATTTTTTTGACATCGCCGGGCTCAAACGTTTCGCCGGGGCGCCTGGGCGGGCAGCACCGGTGTCTCGCACTGGACGTCCATGTTCTGGGCGCGGTGGCGCAGGGCATGATCCATCAACACCAGAGCCAGCATAGCCTCGGCAATCGGAGTGGCGCGAATACCCACGCAAGGATCGTGTCGGCCGTGGGTGGCCATTTCAGTGGCTGTGCCTTGAGTATCGATAGTGGCACCCGGCTGGCGTATGCTGGAGGTCGGTTTCAGCGCGATACTCACCGTGATGTCCTGCCCGCTGGAAATGCCGCCCAACACGCCGCCGGAATTATTGCCGACAAAGCCCTCCGGGGTCAGCAGGTCGCGGTGCTCGCTGCCCTGCTGCTCCACTGCGGCAAACCCGGCACCGATTTCCACTCCCTTGACGGCATTGATGCCCATCATGGCGCCGGCAATGTCAGCGTCCAGCCGGTCGAACACCGGCTCGCCCAGCCCCGGCATCACGCCGCTGGCGACAATATTGATCCGGGCACCGATGGAATCCCCGCGCTTGTTGAGCGCGGCCATGTACTGCTCCAGTTCGGAAATTTTGGCCGGATCGGGGCAGAAAAAAGGATTGGTTTCCACCGTAGCCCAGTCCAGCGTGGCGGCCCGGATCGGGCCGAGTTGACTGAGGTATCCACGAATCTGGATGCCGTAGCGCTCCTTCAGGTATTTCTTGGCGACAGCACCCGCCGCGACGCGCATAGCCGTCTCGCGGGCGGACGAGCGGCCTCCACCGCGATAGTCACGGAAACCGTACTTCTGATTGTAACTGTAGTCAGCGTGGGCAGGGCGAAAGGTATTCTGAATATTGGAATAATCCCTGGAGCGCTGATCGGTATTTTCTATCAGCAAACCGATAGGCGTCCCGGTCGTTTTCCCCTCAAACACACCGGAAAGGATGCGCACTTCGTCCGCCTCCCGGCGCTGGGTGGTAAAACGCGATGTACCCGGTTTACGACGATCCAGATCCGGTTGCAGGTCTGCTGCATCCAGCCCCATGCCGGGAGGGCAACCGTCAATGATACAACCCAGAGCGGGGCCGTGGCTCTCACCGAAACTGGTGACGGTAAACAGTTTGCCAAAAGTATTGCCAGCCATCTCTAACCACTATCTCATGCTAAAAAACCAGCATTATATGCCTATTGGGCGAGGCTTGCGCTGTACTGCTGCAACTCTTTTGCAGTGAGAGTGAATACGCCGTGGCCGCCGTACTCCAGTTCCAGCCAGGTAAAGGGCACATCGGGATAAGCGGCCTCCAGCGCCTCCCAGCTATTTCCCACCTCCACTACCAGCAAACCTTCCGGCTCCAGGTGTGCCGCGGCCCGGGCCAGGATCTTGCGGGTCAGATCCAGCCCGTCGTCGCCCGAGCCCAGAGCCAGCCCGGGTTCGTGCTGATACTCCTCGGGCATCGCCGCCAGATCCCGCGAATCCACATAGGGCGGATTGCTGAGAATCAGGTCGTAGCGCCGCCCGCCAAGCGCGCTGAACAGGTCGGACTGGAACAACTTGACGCGAGTTCCGAGCTCCAGCAGCTGACAGTTGGCCACCGCCAGCTCCAGCGCCTCGGCGGAAATATCGGCCATATCTACCTGGCATTCGGGCAGGTAGTGCGCCGTAGCGAGCCCTATTGCCCCGCCACCACAACACAGGTCGAGCACCCGCGTTGGGCCCGGCCCCCCGTACCATGGCTGAAAGCCATTGTGAATCAATTCGGCAATCGGGGAACGTGGCACCAGGGCGCGCTCGTCACAGCGCAGTTCCAGTCCGGCAAACCACGCCCGGCCCAGCACGTAGGGCAGCGGGAGACGCTCGTCGATACGTCGCGTCAGCATGGCATCGATTTGACGATGTTGAGTTCGGGTAACCGGGTGCGGCAGTACACTGTCATCCACATCGAGTGGCAGATCCACCACCGTGAGTACCAGTTGCACAGCCTCATCCCAGGCGTTATCGCAACCGTGTCCGAAACACACATCGGCTCTTTGTAATTGGTCTGCACTGTATTCCAGCGCTTCGCCCACTGTTTTCATCGCTAAGTAATTCCTGGTTCAAATGGCTGTAGTTTAGCTCATAACAGCCGATTGCCTTGCATTGAGTGGGTTGCTACTATCGCCATCCCTCTCACAATCCCCCTACCCAAGGAGCCCTCCGGTGGAAAATAACTGGGCAAATATCATTGAAGCTATGGGCGAAGACCTGAGTCGTCCGGGCCTGGTAGATACGCCAAAACGGGCCGCCAAAGCCTTTGAATTTCTGACCCGGGGTTACCAGCAGTCGGTGGAAGAGGTGGTTAACAAGGCCCTGTTCCCCTCCGACTCCAGTGAAATGGTACTGGTACAGGATGTGGAGCTCTATTCACTGTGTGAGCACCACCTGCTGCCCTTTATTGGTAAGTGTCACGTGGCCTACATTCCCACGGGCCAGGTTCTGGGATTGTCTAAAGTGGCAAGGATCGTGGATGTGTTCGCCAGGCGGCTGCAGATTCAGGAATCGCTGACCACGCAAATTGCCGAGACTATCATGAAGGTGACAGGTGCCGAGGGTGTCGGTGTCATCATTGAGGCCCAGCACATGTGTATGATGATGCGCGGCGTGGAAAAACAGAATTCAGTCATGAAAACATCAGCGATGCTGGGCAGTTTCCGCAGCTCCCACAAAACCCGTGAGGAATTTCTGTCGCTGCTGCAACTACGGCGTTAAGGTCAGCAGTTCTGCATGTAAATACTGGCGATCAGAGGTGCGTGCCGAGGCATAGGTGAGCAACCAGTGGGTCGGTTCTCCTGCCACTCGATACACTCGATACCGCTGAGCGTCGGCACGACCATACAACACGCGCTGTCCAAAGACCCGGTTGGCCCACTGCGCGCCGTTACCGCAGGCGCGCCCTTCACAGCTGAACAGGCGCTCGCTGCCCGGCAGCGCCTCAACCCGTTCCACCAGTCCGTCAAAGATCTCTGACGAACTGAAACCGTCAACAATCTGCCAACTGTAGCGCAGGCGCTCGCCATCGAGGCGTTCACTCTTTTTGAACTGCCAGTCGCCCAGATACTTCTGCATCGCACCAAGGCCCACTTCATAATCAAGCACCTCTTGGCGCGAGCTGTCGACCAGCTTGGCGTGCGGAAAACTGTCCAGATTCTGCAGTATTCCCTCGAGCGAGTCAGCGCGTTCTCCCGCAATCTGCGCCTGCGCCAAGCCGGAACAGGCCAGAGCGATTAACCACAATCCACCCTGACGGCAAACGAAAGTCCATGACGCACGTACTACATTCAACTCAATACTCCTCGAGAAAAGCCATTATGCTGGCGATCCAATCATCAATGACCGGTTCCATATGGAAGTGATGTGAACCCTCCACCTGTGCTGTCTGCATTCGTTTGATCTGAGTCATCGCCAGCTGCACCTGATCGTGACCCTGCATCATGCCACCTGCGGCCAACATAAGCAGTACCGGCGCGTCGATCGCAGCCAGCACAGAGCCGATCTGGGCTGCGCTCAACTTGACCGCTGACGCACCGCGCAGCCGCAGGTCACTGCGCCAGCTCCAACCGACATCATTACTGCCTTCCAGGCTGCGCCCGGCCAACAACCGCGCCGCCGCGTCGGGCAATCCGCGTCGCGTTCGTGCTGCAATTGCCGATTCGTAATCAGCGTACCGACGCGGTACAGCGGCCACGGCCGATTGGCGCTCGCACAGGAACCGGCCCAATTGTGCAGCAAACGCCTCCTCCGGTACCGCCAGGGGTATCAATGCGTCCAGCAGAATCAGGTGGGTAATGCGCTGCGGGATGGCACTGGCCAGTAGTGTACTGATGATCGCGCCACGAGAGTGCCCCAACAACGCCGCCTGTTCCCAGCCCAGCGCATCCAGAATCGCAACCAGTTGCGGTAGGTCGTCCCAAATTTGATAGGTGGCATCTGCAGACCTGCGACTACTGAGTCCCTGGCCGCTGAGATCAAGTGCTACCACATGGCATCCCGACAGTTGCGGGGCCAGGCGACTGAAACTGGCGGCATTATCCAGCCAACCGTGCAGAGCGAGAACGGGGCGACCATCGGGATCGCCCCACTGGAGCCCCTCCAGGGTGAGACCATCGACCATCCACCGGCATTCACGCGCAGCGACAAAGCTCATAATTCGACATCGTAACAAGGGGGAAAGGCCCACCACAGGAGGCTGGCACAGCCCGGGGCCGGAGCATCCAGTTGCAGGGACACAAAGCCCCCCGGAGGGTGCGAGGGAACACTGCCGGTCACGCCCAGCAGGACGTCGGTCAGCGTCGAAACCAGCGGTTGATGCGAAATCAGAACAAGGTGCCGAGGACGAGATTCCAATGGCCACAACGATTGCAGAGCTTCCTCTACGTCGGCCGGAGACGCGCCCGGAATCAAAGCCTCCAGCTCGTCCTGCCGGGCGCACTGGAACTGCTGCTGCACAATACTTGCTGTCTGGGAGGTACGCACCCAGCGACTGTACCACAGCTGATCCGGCTGGCTCTGCTGCCGGCGCTGGCAAACACTGCGCAGCGTCGCGGCGCCCTGCGTAACATCTGCCTTCCCCTGCCTGGTCAGCTCGCGCAAATCATCGCTGGCGGCGCGCGCCGCCTTACCATGGCGCCAAATTGTGACGATCATAGGACCTGCTTCCACACCTTTGATACCGCGATTCTAGCAGTAAAACCAAAACAGCGGGCTCGTGGCCCGCTGTCTTGGTATACCGATCCCGATCGAACCAGAGTCAGTTTTTGCTCATCTGCAGCAACACTTTGTTGAGCCGCGAGACGTAGCTGGCCGGATCCTCCAGCTGCCCCCCTTCAGCCAGTGTGGCTTGGTCAAAAATGATGTTACCCAGATCCGCGAAGCGATCTTCATCCGCTTCCCGGTCCAGCATTTCCAACAGGGGGTGATGCGGGTTTACTTCCAGAATCGGCTTGGTTTCCGGTACCGGCTGGCCTGCAGCCTCCATGATACGGCGCATTTGCGCTCCCATATCGTGATCGCCAACCACCAGGCACGCCGCGGAGTCTGTCAGCCGCGCAGTCGCACGTACTTCAGCGACCTGCGCCTCCAACACCTTGCCAAGGCGCTCAATCAACCCTTCGCTTTCTTTCTGCAACTTTTCCTGTTCCGCTTTTTCCTCTTCGGAGTCAGCCGCCAGGTCCAGGGCGCCGCGGGCCACATCCTGCAACTGTTTGCCATCAAACTCCTGCAGGTGGTTCATCAGCCAGTCATCGACCCGATCCGACAACAACAGTACTTCGATGCCTTTTTTGCGGAACACTTCCAGGTGCGGGCTACTCTTGGCGGTATTGAAGTTCTCAGCCACCACGTAGTAAATTTTTTCCTGCCCTTCGTTCATCCGCGACACGTAATCTTCCAGCGACTGATCCTGCTCCGCTGTATCGGTGTGGGTGGTAGAAAAACGCAACAGTTTGGCGATCTTGTCCTTGTTGGCGAAATCCTCTGCTGGGCCCTCTTTCATGACCTGGCCAAATTCTTTCCAGAACGTAGCGTAGTCGTCTTTTTTGGACAGTTTGGCCAGCATGTCCAGCGCGCGCTTGCTCAGGGCGTTGCGCATGGATTCAACCGCACCTTCCTGCTGCAGGATCTCACGGGACACGTTCAATGGCAGGTCGTTGGAGTCGATCACACCTTTTACGAAACGCAGGTAGAGGGGCAGGAACTGTTCTGCCTCATCCATGATAAACGTGCGCTGTACGTAGAGTTTCAGTCCCCGCGACATATCGCGGTTCCACATATCAAAAGGCGCGCGCTTGGGAATGTACAACAAACTGGTGTACTCCAGTTTGCCCTCAACTTTGTTATGACTCCAGCTCAGGGGCTCGTCAAAGTCGTGAGAGACATGGCTGTAAAACGCCTTGTATTCCTCATCACTGATTTCGGCCCGCGGGCGAGTCCACAGCGCCGTCGCTTCGTTGACCGCTTCGTACTCTACTTCTGGATTTTCAGGCGCTTCTTCACCCTCCGCCGGGGGCGCGGGTGGCTTGACCATCATCACCGGTACGGAAATATGGTCTGAATATTTCTTGATCACACTGCGCACGCGATAGTCATCAGAAAAATCGCTGGCATCGTCTTTCAGGAACAGGGTGATGCTGGAGCCGCGCTGGGCTTTCTCACGGGACTCAATGGAGAATTCGGATTCTCCGTGAGACTCCCACAGCACGCCATTGGCTGTGTCATCGCCGGCTTTGCGGGTATGAACCTCCACTCGGTCGGCAACAATAAATGCGGAATAAAAGCCCACACCAAACTGACCAATGAGCTGGGAATCTTTTTTCTGGTCGCCGGTGAGATTCTCCAGAAACGCTGCAGTTCCCGATTTGGCAATCGTCCCGAGGTTTTCAATCACCTCGTCGCGGGTCATGCCAATGCCGTTGTCACTGATTGTGATGGTGTTGGCTTCCTTGTCCACATCGACCTGCACCTGGTAGTCGCCCTGCCCTTCCAGCAAGGACTCATCGGACAGGGCGGCAAAACGCAGCTTGTCAATGGCATCGGAGGCATTGGAAATCAGCTCGCGCAGGAAGATTTCGCGATTGCTGTACAGGGAGTGAATCATCAGGTGGAGCAGCTGCTTGGCTTCGGTCTGGAAGCCCAGTGTTTCTTTCTTAACTTCTGCGGTCATATTGCCCTCTTGTCTGTAGTCCAGGGTTAGTTCGGGTTGCTATGGCTCAGGTATGGGGGCGGTAGATTGAATTTCAAGTCATGTCGGATTCAGGTCGCGCATGAAAGAAAGAAAAAAGCTCTTCACGAACAAGCGGGGATGTTCGAGGGACCGTCCGACAGGGCCCCGTAGGTCGGGCTTGATCTGTGGGTACTCCCCACCGGACACGCTAAAAAAAGACATCCACGTCGCGCTCGACATCAGCCATCCATGGCTGCTGACGGTCCACGGAGGCGCATCCACAGATCACACCCTGCTTCAGCGCACGACGCCGAATTGGCGATACAGGATTACAAGATAGGTAACTTTTTCCTTCAGAGCGTGTGTATGGCCCGGAGCTGTTCCGGGACCGTCAGCGGCGTGGATGCCGGTGCCGAGTCGCCGGGGATGGGTTCACGGCGTGTCCCGGGAGAGCTCCAGGCATCGTGCGCGCGGCTTCACGTCGCCGATGTGCCCTGTATCGGCTTTCCCGGACTTCCTTCCGTGACGAATCAACAAAAAAAGGCCCGCTCGGCTACTACCGGGCGGGCCTTTGATCGTTGCTGCGGAGCAGCCGGTCTGGAACCTACCAGCCGGTGACTTCAGCCAGGCCGGAGCCGATCTCGGCCAGGCTGCGCACGGTTTTCACACCGGCGTCTTCGAGCGCGGCAAACTTCTCGTCGGCAGTGCCTTTGCCGCCCGAGATAATGGCGCCTGCGTGACCCATACGTTTGCCTTTGGGTGCGGTAACACCGGCAATGTAGGATACCACCGGCTTGCTGACATTAGCCTTGATGTATGCCGCCGCTTCTTCTTCGGCCGTACCACCGATTTCGCCGATCATTACAATCGCTTCCGTGGCGGGATCTTTCTCAAACATCTCCAGAATGTCGATAAAGTTGGAGCCCGGAATCGGATCACCGCCAATGCCCACGCAGGTAGACTGGCCAAAACCGGCGTCTGTGGTCTGCTTGACCGCTTCGTAGGTCAGGGTGCCGGAGCGCGACACGATACCCACTTTGCCGGGCAAGTGGATGTGACCAGGCATAATGCCGATTTTGCACTCTCCGGGAGTAATGACACCGGGGCAGTTGGGGCCGATCAGGCGCACGCCCAGCTCGTCACATTTAACCTTTGCATCCAGCATATCCAGGGTGGGAATGCCTTCGGTGATACACACGATCAGTTTGATGCCGCTGTTGGCTGCTTCCAGAATGGAATCTTTGCAGAATGGCGCCGGTACGTAAATTACCGAGGCCTCTGCACCCGTGGCTTCAACGGCTTCGGCAACGGTGTTGAATACGGGCAGCCCAAGGTGTTCCTGGCCGCCTTTGCCCGGAGTGACACCGCCGACCATTTTGGTGCCGTATTCGATGGCTTGTTCTGAGTGGAACGTGCCCTGTGAACCGGTGAAGCCCTGGCAAATCACTTTGGTGTTCTTGTCGATCAGAATGCTCATTATGCCGCTCCTCCCGCTGCTTTAACTGCCTGCTGAGCAGCGTCTGTAAGGCTGGTGGCAGCAATGATGTTCAATCCACTGTCAGCCAGTACTTTCCGGCCCAGCTCTGCGTTGTTACCTTCGAGGCGTACTACCACCGGTACTTCCACGCCGATTTCCTGTACTGCGCCTATTACGCCTTCGGCAATCAGGTCACAGCGTACGATGCCACCGAAAATATTGATCAGAACGGCTTTGACATTGTCATCGGAGAGGATGATTTTGAAGGCCTCTGAAACCCGCTCCTTGGTAGCGCCACCACCCACGTCCAGGAAGTTGGCCGGGAACCCGCCATGCAGGGCCACGATGTCCATAGTGCCCATTGCCAGGCCAGCCCCGTTAACCATGCAACCGATGTTGCCGTCCAGCGCCACGTAGTTCAGTTCCCATTTTGCCGCGTGCGATTCACGGGCGTCTTCCTGCGAAGGATCGTGCATCGCCGCCAATTGCTTCTGGCGGTACATGGCGTTGCCATCGACACCCAGCTTGGCATCGAGGCAGTGCAGGTTGCCTTCTTCGGTGATCACCAGCGGGTTGATCTCAATCAAGGCAAGGTCTTTTTCCTGGAACATTTGCGCCAGACCCAGGAAGATTTTTACAAACTGCTTGATCTGGTCGCCTTTGAGACCCAGCTTGAACGCCAGTTCGCGGCCCTGATAGGGCTGTGCGCCCGTCAGTGGATCGACGATGGCACGCAGAATCTTGTCGGGCGTTTCCTCTGCCACTTTTTCGATTTCCACACCGCCTTCGGTAGACGCCATGAATACGATGCGACGGGTAGCGCGATCTACAACCGCACCGAGATACAGCTCTTCAGCAATGTCGGTACAGGTTTCCACCAGTATCTTGCTCACCGGCTGGCCATTTTCGTCAGTCTGGTAGGTCACCAGATTTTTACCGAGCCAGCTGGCGGCGAACTCGCGAATTTCTTCGGTCGTTTTGACCAGTTTTACACCGCCAGCCTTACCGCGACCACCGGCGTGCACCTGGGCTTTGACCACCCACATATCACCACCGATTTCCTCGGCGGCTTTGACGGCAGCTTCTGGTGTATCTACCGCGTGTCCTTTTGACACCGGCAGTCCATACTCGGCAAACAGCTGTTTGCCCTGATACTCATGAAGGTTCATGCTCTATCCCGTTCTCGTCTTTCGTTTACTGGATCACGGTGTGAAAACGATTCGCTGCTTTCGTCACCTGCTCACTGTCCCACGCAAAAATTAGATCTTTATATTGACGCGCCGGGGACGGATTCTACTTGCGCTTTTTCTTGTTGGCGATGTGGATGGCATGACCGTCCACTGCCAGTGCAGCTTCGTGAACTGCCTCCGACAGGGTCGGATGACCAAACACTGTCAACGCCAGATCTTCTGCGCTGGAACCGAATTCCATCGCAATCACAACTTGCTGGACCAGATCTGCTGCTGAAGGCCCCACAATGTGGCAACCCAGAATACGATCGGTTTCAGCATCCGCCAACATCTTCACCATGCCCTCTGAATCATTGGCGGCCAGCGCGCGGCCACTGGCCACAAAGGGAAACACGCCCGCTTTGTAGTCGACGCCTTCGGCTTTCAGATCCTGCTCGGTTTTGCCCACTGCGGCCACCTCCGGATGAGTGTAAATCACCGATGGTATGCAGTCGTAATTGATCTGGGCGGGCTTGCCGGCGATACGTTCGGCAACCATCACGCCCTCTTCTGAACCCTTGTGGGCCAACATCGGGCCGCGCACTACGTCCCCTACGGCGTATACGTGGGGTGCCTCTGTAGCGCAGTAGTCGTCGACATAAATGAAACCGCGTTCGTCCAGCGTTACGCCGCTATCAGAGGCCAGCAGTTCTTCGGTGCGAGGACGCCGGCCCACCGCCACAATCAGTTTATCAAACGTTTCGACCTGGTCGCCATCGGAAGTGCTGAAAGACACTTCCACCGCGCCATCCTTGACCTCTGCCTTGGTCACGCGGGTACCCATGCGAATATCCAGGCCCTGCTTTTTGAGAATTTTACCGGTTTCTTTGGCGATCTGAACATCCATGGTCGGCAGAAAATCTTCGAGCGCTTCCAGCACCACAACCTCAGATCCCAGACGGCCCCACACGCTGCCCAGTTCCAGTCCGATTACACCGGCGCCGATCACACCAAGACGCTTGGGCACGTCAGTGAATTCCAGCGCACCGGTCGAATCCACAATGAATTCATCGTCCACCGGTGCCGGGGGGATATCCACTGGTACCGAGCCGGCTGCAATAATCACATCGGCCGCCTCCAGCACTGAAACCTCGCCGGCATTGTCGGTCACTTCCACCTTGCCGCCGGCCAGGACCTTGCCACGACCGGAAATGGCGGTGACGCCGTTATGCTTGAACAGGCCACCAATACCGCCCGTCAGCTGGTCTACAATTTTGTCCTTGCGCGCCAGCATTGCCGCAACGTCCATGGTCGGGGCATTCACCTCAATGCCGTGCACGGCAAAGTGATCGCGCGCTTCTACAAACTTGTGGCTGCTATCGAGCAAAGCCTTCGAAGGAATACAGCCAACATTGAGGCAGGTCCCACCGAGCTTCACTTTGTCTTTGTCGTCCAACCACTGCTCTACACAGGCGGTGGACAGCCCCAACTGAGCCGCCTTGATCGCTGCCACGTATCCGGCAGGGCCAGAGCCAATCACTACTACATCAAACTTGTCAGACATCGTGCTATCCCAATATTGAGTGTGTTACCTATCGTTCTGCCAAGCTCGCACTTACAGCTGAAGCAGGATGCGCGCCGGATCTTCGATCAGGTCTTTTACTGCCACCAGGAACTGCACTGCAGTTTTACCATCGATCAGACGGTGATCGTATGACAGCGCCAGGTACATCATGGGCAAAATTACCACCTCGCCATCTACCACCATCGGCCGCTCCTGAATCTTGTGCATGCCCAGAATACCGGTCTGCGGCGGATTCAGAATCGGGGTGGACATCAGCGAACCAAACACCCCCCCGTTGGTGACAGTGAATGTGCCTCCGGTCATATCGTCGATCGTCAGCTTGTTGTCTTTGGCACGCAACCCCAGGTCCTTGATGGCAGCCTCTACATCCGCGAGGCTCATGAAGTCGGCATCGCGCAGCACCGGAACGACCAGCCCGCCGGGTGTCGATACAGCGACACCCACGTCCTGGTATCCGTGGTACACCACATCGCTGCCGTCGATGGAGGCATTCACCTCGGGGAAGCGTTTCAGAGCTTCACAGCAGGCCCTCACAAAGAAACCCATAAAACCCAGCCGGGTGCCGTTGTGGGTTTTTTCGAACTGCTCTTTGTACTTGCTGCGCAGCGCCATGACCGGCGCCATGTTCACTTCGTTGAAGGTAGTGAGCATGGCCGTTTGTTGGCTGGCTTCGAGCAGGCGCTCCGCGATGCGTGCCCGCATGCGAGTCATCGGCACACGTTTTTCCACCCGTTCGCCCGTAGCCTGAACCGGTTCATCCGCTGCAGGTGCGGGTTTGCTGTCAGTTTTGGCGCTTGTCTCAGGCGCCGCTTTCATATGTTTAATCACATCTTCTTTGGTGATCCGGCCGCCTTTGCCCGTACCGCTGATCTGACTGGCGTCGAGCTTGTGCTCCTCAACCATCTGCCGCGCTGCCGGTCCCAGCAAGGCATCGACGTCAGTCTTGTTGTCACCGTCGCCCTCTGCAGTCGGAGCCGAATCTTGTCCCTGCTTGGCCGCGTCTTTGTGTTTGGCCGCGTCTTCCTGCTTGGGCACGTCTTCCTGCCTGGACGAATCTTTTGCCACAGATCCCGGCTCCAGCACCGCCAGCAGCTGGTCGCTTTCGATGGTTTCGCCCTCGGCGACCAGAATTTTTCTGATCACGCCGTCAGCGGGCGCAACCACTTCCATCACCACCTTGTCGGTCTCGATTTCGACCAGCAACTCGTCGCGTGTCACCGACTCCCCTTCCTGTTTATGCCACGCGGCGATTTCGCCGTCTGCCACAGACTCCGGGAACGAGGGTGCCTTGATATCGTGTGCCATTTCGCTTCCTTGTTAATGCCTTTGCTAGGCTTCGGGTTTGGGACCCATAGCTTCGTTGATAAATCGTTCCTGCTGTTCCAGGTGCAGCGCCATGTAGCCCGCCGCCGGTGCCGCTGACGCATCGCGGCCGACATAGCGCAGGTAGACATCGCCACGGTGCGAGTGAATCACACGGCGCATGTGGTGCTGGCTGGCGTACCAGGCGCCCTGATTCATGGGCTCTTCCTGACACCAGATTGCATCCTTGACATTGGGATACCCCCCCAGAGTCTGCAGCATCTCTGCCTCGGGGAATGGGTAGAGCTGTTCCACACGCAGTATCGCGATGTTGTCCAGACCGCGCTCACGCCGCGCTGCGCGCAAATCATAGAACACTTTGCCGCTGCACAGGATAATGCGTTCGACCTGGGATTTATTCAGATCGTCGGTCTCATCCAGCACATTGTGAAACTGGCCCTGGGCCAGATCTTCCAGCGACGATATCGCTTCCTTGTGGCGCAACAGGCTCTTGGGCGACATCACTATCAAGGGCTTGCGCAAAGGACGAATCGCCTGGCGTCGCAACATGTGGAATATCTGCGCCGGCGTGGTCGGTACGCAGACCTGGATATTGTGCTCGGCGCACTGTTGCATGAAGCGTTCGAGTCGAGCGGATGAGTGCTCCGGACCCTGCCCCTCGTAACCGTGTGGCAACAGCATGGTAAGACCACAGAGCCGCGCCCACTTGTGCTCGCCACTGGTGATGAACTGGTCAATAACCACCTGGGCACCGTTGGCGAAATCGCCAAACTGTGCTTCCCAGATCACCAACCCGGCCGGCGACGTAGTGGAGTAGCCATACTCAAAAGCCAGCACCGCTTCTTCCGACAGCAGCGAGTCATGAATCACAAAGGATGCCTGGTCGTCACTGATGTGCTGCAGGGGGATGTAGAGGCTCTCGTCTTTCTGGTTGTGCAGCACCGCATGGCGGTGAGAGAAAGTACCGCGACCGACATCCTGCCCGGTCAAACGCACCGGGTGCCCTTCCTTCAGCAGCGATGCGTAGGCCAGCGTCTCCGCTGCGCCCCAGTTCAGGGACATGGCCCCGGCCGCCATCTTGCGTCGGTCTTCGAGTATTTTTGATACCTGGCGCTGCACCGGAAAACCGTCGGGAACCAGGTTGGTTTCGTGAGCCAGGGTTTGCAGTTCCTGCATATCCATCCCGGTATCGGCAGGCAGGGTCCACTCGTGGCCGAGATAGGGTGACCAGTCTACAAACATGCTCTTGTTGGGCTCGGAGACCAGGCTGCTCACGAGGGGCTCGCCGCGATCCAGAGACTCGCGATAACCTTCCATCAGGAAGTTGTCGTGCTCAGCGGTGATCACACCCTGAGCAATCAAGTGCTCAGCGTACAGATCCCGGGTCGACTTCTGTTTCCTGATCTGCTGGTACATCAATGGCTGGGTCACCGAGGGCTCATCGGCCTCGTTGTGGCCACGGCGACGATA
>Ga0115567_10002478_pt1 | contig 18254 bp, 14 predicted proteins | sample COGITO_mtgs_1204_2_FD_88679 | JGI IMG/M metagenome (GOLD analysis project Ga0115567, IMG submission 88679) | Pelagic marine microbial communities from North Sea - COGITO_mtgs_120412 | ecosystem: Environmental > Aquatic > Marine > Epipelagic | place: Germany:Helgoland, sampling site Kabeltonne... | reverse complement strand
TTAAAACTGAATCAATCCTAAGGCATTCGCAATCGGTCTGAGCTATAATGTCGGCCTTTCGTGAGGAATTTTCAATAAGCGCTGCCTCACCAAACAGACTTCCTCTCTCGTGTAAAACCGTCACTTCGGTTTGGTCTACGATCACTGAGGCTTTTCCTTTCAACAAAATATAAAGCCAGGAATCATATGTGCCTGTTCTTATGATGTTCTCACCAGCGACGTAAGCTTGTAATTGACAAACGGCAAGCAAGTTCTCAAGATCATCAATATGCAGCTCTTGAAATACCGGCAATTTGTCTAAATTTAGCGGATCAATGTCTTTCGCGCTGAGATATTTGCTCCTGTGCATTCGTCAAAGCCTCTATATTTAATAAATTTTTATTTCTGAGCAAATAATTAAAGTGATTCTCGCATGTGGTTGCAAAATTAGGTTAAGCTTTATTCGCTTAGCTAATAACGTCATAATGTTTTGTAAATGGATGTTTCTTCTCGTATTATTGCAATTCCCCATTCGATAGCTTTTTATTTTTAAAGTTTGGACTAAGTTAAGTATAGAACTCTAATTGAAAAGTTTAGCTCTACCGAAAACTTATTCTTTAGAGCAGTATAGGAGATTTAAATGGCTCACCAACAAAATCCACAACTTTATGTTATTGTGCTAGCCGCTGGCAAAGGCACACGAATGAAATCAAGTATTCCTAAAGTGCTTCACACTTTAGCCGGCAAGCCAATGATTGGCCATGTTTTAGACAATGTAGACGTTTTGAAGCCTAGCGGTGTATTTGTTATTTGTGGTCATGGTGCGGATCAACTTAAGCAATGGGCTGCGAACGATCAGCGAGATTTAATCTGGGTCGAACAAAAAGAGCAGCTGGGCACGGGCCATGCGGTTCGTATTGCCATGCAAGCTTTAAATGACGCTGGTGTCGGTGCAACTGATCGCGTGTTGATTGTGTCCGGAGACGTGCCTTTGACACCGACTAGCGTGTTGCAAGAGCTATGCACTCAAACCAGCGCTTTTGCTTTGTTAACCGTTATTTTAAGTAATCCCTTTGGCTATGGCCGAATTCTTCGAAACCAACAACAGCAAGTAGTAGGTGTTGTTGAAGAAAAAGACAGCAACGACCAGCAGCGCCTCATCAATGAGGTGAACACAAATGTAATGGTATTGGAATATGGCACTTTGCAAGAATTAGTGCCGCTTATTCAAAATAATAATACTCAAGGCGAATATTATTTACCAGACTTAGTTGGCTTGGCGACTCAGCGGCATTACAAAATAGTGGCGGTTCAGGCAAGCCATGATTGGGAGGTCCAAGGCGTTAACGATCGCGTTCAATTAGAGCAACTCGAGCGTACTTTTCAAAAAAATCAAGTGCATGAGTTGATGAAGCAAGGCTTAGGCGTTGTCGATTCGCAGCGGCTTGATGTACGGGGTACCTTAAAGTTTGGCCAAGACTGCAAAATTGATATTAACGCAATTTTTGAAGGACAAAATGAACTCGGTGATACTGTTTCCATCGGTCAAAATGTTCGCTTGGTCAATACAAAAATTGGCAATAATGTCGCTATTCTTAGTTTTTGTGATATTGAAGGTGCTATTATCGGTGACAATTGCACTGTAGGGCCATTTGCCCGTTTGCGGTGTGATGCTGTTCTAGAGTCAAAAGCCAAGATTGGAAATTTTGTCGAGTTAAAAAAATCTATTTTGCACGTAGGCGCTAAAGTGAATCATTTAGCATATGTTGGTGATTGCGAGATTGGTCGGGGCTCAAATATCGGCGCTGGTACTATACTTTGTAATTATGACGGAGTGTCTAAGCATCAAACCACAATTGGCGATGAAGTCTTCGTAGGGTCTAATTGCAGTTTAGTGGCGCCGCTTGCAATCGGCGATGGTGCTACCGTTGGTGCCGGTTCGGTGGTAACGACTAATGTGCCAGCAGATTGTTTGGCAGTTGGGCGAGTAAAACCAAGTATTATCAAGGGTTGGAAACGTCCCAAAAAAGACCAAATTAAATAAAGACCAAATTAAATGAGTAGTAAATCTATTAAATGACAGCTGAAAATAATTAGCTAAGGGTATGTTATGTGTGGAATTGTTGGCGCTATTGCGGATCGTAACGTTACGCCTATTTTACTTGAAGGCCTACGACGGCTCGAGTATCGAGGCTATGATTCGGCTGGTTTAGTTGTTCGAAATGACAAGGGTCACCTTGAACGCTTACGATGTCTAGGCAAGGTTAGTGAGCTAGTGAATGCAGAGGGCTTGGCGCCTCGAGAAGGTAATCTCGGAATTTCCCATACCCGCTGGGCAACTCATGGTATTCCAAGTGAGGGGAATGCTCATCCACACATGTCCAACGAAAAGCTTGCTATCGTGCATAACGGTATTATCGAAAACTATTCAATTTTGAAAGCTCAGCTGAAAAAAAATGGCTATATCTTTACCTCTGAAACTGACTCAGAAGTGGTTGTGCATTTGATTCATCAAGAATTGGCGGCTTTACCAGAAAGTGCTGAGCAGAGCGAGCGGCTAAGTAAAGCCGTAGTAAACGCCATGGGAAAACTCGAAGGTGCCTACGCTATTGCGGTGATTCATGCTGATTTTCCAGAGTATCTTATAGCTGGCCGTAAAGGTAGCCCATTAGTTGTTGGTGTGGGCATTGGTGAACATTTCATCGCGTCAGATCAGCTGGCATTATTACCTGTGACCAACCGTTTTATTCATTTAGAAGATGGTGACATGGCTTGTATTCAGGCGAAAGGTTTAACTATCTTTGATAAGCAAGGCGTCGTCGTTGAACGGCAAGTTAGCGAATTAGAAGGTCAGCAAGACGCGGCAGAAAAAGGCCCGTATCGGCATTTCATGTTAAAAGAAATTTACGAGCAGCCTCATGCGGTGCAACAAACTCTTGAAGGTAGAATTGATCATGAGCGAGTCCTAGAAAATGCCTTTGGTCCAGGCGCAAACGTAATTTTCGACAAGGTTAAAAATATTCAAATTATCGCTTGTGGCACTAGTTTTCATGCTGGGGCGGTTGCTAAATACTGGTTTGAGGGTATTGCTGGGATTCCGTGCCAAGTGGAAATCGCCAGCGAGTTTCGATACCGAACCACTATTGTGCACCCTGATACTCTCCTCATTACCATTTCTCAAAGCGGTGAAACCGCTGACACGCTGGCTGCTTTGCGCAATGGAAAAAGCCAATTTATTGCTAGCCTTTGTGTTTGCAATGTTCCCACCAGTTCATTGGTTCGTGAATCTGATTTAAAATTATTAACTCATGCTGGGCCAGAAGTAGGGGTCGCCTCCACGAAGGCGTTTACCACCCAGTTGACCGCACTTTTCCTACTTGTTATTGCCTTGGGTCGTCGTTTTAAGTTGACAGCTGAGCAAGAGCGAGGCTATGTGACCGAGCTGCGTGCTTTACCGCAAATTTTAAAGGCTACCTTGCAATTAGACAAGGAGATCGAAGCATTAGCGGCTCGGTTTGGCGATAAGCATCATAGTTTATTTTTAGGGCGCGGCGTGCATTACCCTGTTGCTATGGAGGGCGCGTTAAAGCTCAAAGAAATTTCCTACATTCACGCAGAGGCTTATGCAGCAGGTGAACTAAAACATGGCCCCTTAGCACTGGTGGATCATGATATGCCTGTTGTGGCTGTGGCCCCAAATGATGAGCTTGTGGACAAACTCAAGTCAAATTTACAAGAAGTTCGAGCTCGTGGCGGTGAGCTATTTGTGTTTGCCGATGAGCATGTTAACGTCGATACAGAGTCTGCACACGTTATTGCCTTGTCTTCAAAGGTAAAGACTTTATCGCCTATTGTGTATTCCGTGCCTCTACAGTTGTTGTCTTATCATGTCGCATTGATTAAAGGTACTGATGTGGACCAGCCGAGAAACTTGGCAAAATCCGTGACAGTAGAATAGGGATTCAAAGAAAGGATAATATGACTTCAATCTGGCCAGTAGTAAGTTTTTATCAGGGTGTAGTTCATAATCAAACAGCACTCTTTGACGTAGTGCGCACTGATGACTATTGCTACGTGGTTTTACAAGATTCGTGTTTTCACCCGCGAGATTTTCGCTGGCCAGATCAACCGGCCGACAAAGGCTCGATAAGGCTTCGTTCAAAAGGCAAGACTTTTACTATTCCTGTGTTAGACGTGGTTAAGATGCTGCGAACGCCAAGAGCTAGTGATCTTTTCGATACTCAAATCATTTACACCAAAAAAGACATGCCAGATAATGCTAAATTATTAGTGGCACTTAAGGTTGATCGAGTATTTTTCTCTTTATTGGGTGTGCTTAAGCCTCAAAATCCGGCTGTTATTTGTCAAATTGATGTTACTTATCGAATGGCTATTTCTACAGGTCATTCCTTAGGGCATTTGGCATCTTTTGCCCTTAACCAGGTTATGGCTGACTATTGGCGTAAGGAAGTAACATTAGATTCTCGGGGTTATGCGGATTTTATTGCATTGACCCAAGTGTCTTCCAGGGTAATCGAGTTTGGCGCCATTGACGTGTATCGTCTAGGTAAATCATGCCGGAAATTAGGTTTTAATGTGCAAGATGTGCTGCATCAGTTGCCCCAAATTCAACATAAAGTGCAGCAATTGCTGCATGAGTGGCTTAAGTCTCGGCCCCAAATCCAAGTGTCAGCAGCCGGTCAGGCCCTTGATGATTCTCGTAGCTGGCATTGCACCTTAGGTAAAGAAACTTTTAGTATGTTTTGTGGCGGCACTCACATTAGAGACTTTAGAGAAGTGGACTTATTACAGGTGAGATTGATTCATGATGAAGCCACGCAAGAGCTAACCATGACAATAGACCAAATCTTCGACTAAGTATTTCTGCAATATGGCTTAAGAACTATGATCAGTGCTGTTATCTTCGATATGGATGGTTTGTTAGTTGATTCGGAACCTTATTGGCAGGCTGCGGAAATAGAGGTTTTCGGGCGACTAGGTGTGGCTTTAACGTCGACGATGTGTTTAAACACTGTTGGGCTTCGCATTAAAGAAGTTGTGCGTTACTGGTATGCACGTTATCCCTGGCCGGATGTGGATATAGACGCAGTTGCAAGTGAAATCGTAGCTGAGCTACAGCAACAATTGCAAAGCTCTGCGGTTGAAAAACTTGGTGTAACTGCATGTTTAACTCAATTAGCAGCTTTAGGCGTGCCTCTTGCCGTGTGCAGCTCTTCCGACCTACGGCTGATCGAAACTGTGGTCAAGAGGTTAGAAATTTCGGATTTTTTTACTATTCTTATTTCTGGTTCAGACTGTCAATATGGCAAACCTCATCCAGAGTCCTATTTAAAAACTGCCCAGCAATTGGGGGTGCAGCCTCAGTATTGCTTGGTCTTTGAAGATTCGTTAACAGGCTGTATTGCGGGTAAAGCTGCAGGTATGACAGTTATTGCCGTGCCAGAGTCTCACAATTTGCAGTCTAGTCGTTTTGACTTTTGCGATTTAAAGTTAGCATCCTTGCAGGATTTTGATGCCAAAAACTTTAATTTTTAGCGTTGAGAGCGGGTGTTGGTGCCATGGCGTTTAGTTTGCTGCAATTGATCAATACTTTTTTGAAAAGTTTGGGCTAGATCTGCTGCTGCAAATTCATTTGAGCCGCTGGTAAAGGCAATACAGGCACTGTCATTTTGGAGCCAGTAACTCACGTGCAGCCCAATGTTTGGCAATAATGATGCAAAATGAGCAGTTGTAACACGTTTGTATTGGTTAAATTCAAGTGCACCTTGGCTTGGTGGCTGTTCGCTAATCACCAAATTACAAATTGGTTTATGGAAGTGATGAATACCGTACTTATTGTAATTATGAATTAACCATGAAAGTACAGAGCTTGGCATTAATCCTAAATCTGTTTGTTTCTCAAATAACATGCTGTACTCGCGCGCTGTGTTGCGGCGATCAAGAATAGACACCAACTGCTCCTCTGGATTAACAGCGTTAGTTGGCAGTCTTAACAATTGATACTCATCCAGACTTTTTTCATTCCATTGACATGGTTCGGAGGATAACGAGTTGCACTGCACTAAAGCCACCAATTCGTCTTTGGTGTGGTGGTCAATATCTGTGAGAAATTGCTTTAGAGTTCTTGAAAGTAGCACTAACACGAGATCTCGTATTTCGAAACCTTTATAAGCTCTTAAAAGTTGACGAGAGGTTTGAGTTGGCAATGCTACATATGCAAGATCTCGATTTTTACCTGTAGGTTGGTTAAAAATAGAATGAGGCGCTGAAATCCAATGGGGCGGCAAATCGCTTTTATGGACTATAGCTTTTGCAAGTTTATGTTTAGCCCAACGACTAACAACCATAGAGCTAAAGACTCGTGCTTGCTTAGGTAGGCTTAGCCAATCAGTTTTAGCAAGCTTGAGTAATTCATTTCGACTCGGTATAGACTCAGGCAGCCAGCCAGCTTGCGCCTGCTGATTAGTTTTGTGGCAATTAATCGGTATGGACTCTATGTCTTTTAATGGTGAGGATTGAATGTTCGCGGGGAATAACGCATCATACAAGCTTTTTTGCAATCGGCAAAGTAAGGCTCGATGGGCAACGCAGATAAGTGTAAATTCTTGATGGTCATTAAATGTCAATAGCTTCAAGTGCCAAAGCGGACTGCCGCGATCAAATTGCGTCGCGGTCAAACTAGCTGCAATTTTAAGCATTTGAGTGCAAGCCTCTGGCGCAGAGGCGTTTAAGTCAATGGTAGATTGGCTAATATGATAATGAATATCCATATGAGGATCGTCTATCCACACAGGGTTGGCAAATTGAAATGGCGACTCCACAAGTCTTTGCCGTAAGGCTTTAATTTGCCTTAATTGGGCAAACGCTAACTCTTTAATAAGATTCAATGAGGGCGCCACACAGGCTTCGCCATTATTTTTTCGATTAAAAACAATGACTTGCGACATATTAAGTGGGCTTGAATTAGATTCAAGTCTCAGATACTTTAGAGGAAGGCCAGACACAATTTCCATTTGTATTCACCTAACGGAACTCATCTCCGCTAAAAAGAGTTTAAATCATTACACAGTTTTAAAGTATAGCAAGTGTTGTTTAGAGTGACACTTTTACCTGGCCTGCGCCAGAGTCTTCAATTTTTGGTGCGCACACAAAGAGTCTCTTTGTGTTCACGCCTTTTTCCTTCATGTACTGTTTAACAGATTGAGCTCGCTCTAACGCTAAAGTATGTAAAGCTGCTGCTGTATCTAAATCACTTTCAATTGGCCAATCTTGAGCCTCTTGCTTAGTCGCGGTAGGGCAAAGCTTTATTTTAATGCTTTCTTTATTTTCGAGTAAGTTCGCGATTTTTTCCGCTGGTGCTTGTTGTTCTTGCCCCAATGTTGCGGACATTTTGTCAAACTCAATATTGACTAATTGCATTTCATTCATCATTTTACCAGATTGCTCAGCAAGCATTAAAATGCTGCCATAAGGTTGCAGCGCGTATTTTAAGTAGCTCAGTGAGGCATTTTTAGTAGCTCGCAGCACAGCCTGGCGAATGATTGGTGCAATTTGAGAAGAGATGCCTTCTTTTTGAAATTCAATCGGAATGGTCAGCTCGATAGTGTCATTCTTATTTTTCAGTAAAGATAAAGTCATTTCCAGCGGCATTGGTAAGCCTATACTCAGATCCGCAATCAGTGTCTCGTCTTTTGCATTAAGATTCATGGAGTGAATGTCCAGTTCGAGCTGACCCGACCCTTTGCCAGCTTTGGTGTCGAGTGTGAGCAACGCATCGATCATGCCAGTTTCTGCTGTATACCCAATAACAGGGGCAATATATGGTGATAGTGGCGGTAAAGCCAAATTTTGGATACTGGCCTCAAGTTGGGTGTTCGCTTGAATGTCTGCCAGTGTAATAGTGCCATTACTTTTGATTTCACCATCGCCAACTTGAGCGATAAATGTCATGTTTGTGGCAGATGTCATGCTCAAGTTCTCAAGTTGTAGCTTTTTAATATCTATTGTTTGTTCAAAATCGTAACCAGGCCGCTGATCTGTGAAATACACTTGGTTGTTGCCTTTTAATGCAAAATTATCAATGTGCCACTCTAAAGATTTAGTGTTGCTTTTTTTCGGCGATGGTTTTTGTTCTGGCGTGGCTGTAGTGTCTATTTTTGACTCATCTAAAGGGTGTGTAACTAACCCTTGTAAAGTTTGAGCCACCTGCTCAAGTTGTCGCACTACTTTAATTTGACTGTCTTGCTCAATTGCCACAGCTGCGGTTAAGTCTTCTATTAAAACGTCTGCAATTGTTACGGCCCGCTCGCCCAGTTCATCTCTACCAAAACGTAAATCCGAGAGTGTAATGCGCTGAGTCAACGGTTTAGTTGCATCAAGTAGATGCAATTCTTGCAATTCAAAGCTTGGAATTTCAATGGTTTTACCCCGTAATTTTGACTTAGTTTGCAGATTATTAAAAGCAATTACCTGGCCGAATTCTTTATTTTCAAGTTTTGTGAATCCTAGAGCAATCTGCCCATCTACATCCAAAGCTATTTGGTTAAGTGCTGATAGGTGACCTTGGGTTTCGGCTAATTTGACTTTGATGTCAATATTGTTTATTTCAGAGCTTACGCCTTGGGCTGTTGTGGCAACAGCTTTGTCAATTAAAAGGCTTGAGTCCATTGAGAGAGTGAACTCTGGTTGATCGAGCAGCAAAGCAATTTGGCTGTTGAGTTGTAGTTTTTGTATACCTATATCCAAAGGCTGGGACAATCCTCTTGAAAGCGTTGTCTTTAAAGTTGGCGTGTTTAATGCTAAATCGAATTTAACTTGGCGGCCTTGGCTTCGTATTTGATGATCAATATCTACAGTAAAACCGAGCGCACCCTGGCCTTTTATACCTTGGAGCAGTTCTTGATTAAGCCATTTATTGGCGTAGGTGAAAGGATCAGAAGGCAATAGTTTTATAGTGCCGTCAAATGTTTGGGCGTCAGCAAGGACTGCAGCCTTGCCGTCAACTCTAAATGCAAGCGCATCGACCATGGCCTGTAGGCTGATTATGGTGTTCTTATCGGGCGTTAAAGTTGAAAAATCCTCGATTTTTAGCTGATCAATATTGATGTCGTAGTTACTTTTTGAGAGTAAGGTGTCTGTGATTGGCAAGCCTTTGACATGAAATTGAGAGTCTTGAAGAGTAAAAGTGTTTAAACTGATTGCCCAAGGTCGCCCCTGTTTTTCTTGTGGTGCAGCTTTTTCTTGTTGAGGCTCGCCGGTTGCAATAGGGATGCCGGCAATTTTTATCTTTGATGATACACTCACCGGCAGTTCTACGGCGCTGATATCTATATGATTGATCGTAATCTGGCGATCAAGCACGCCTTGCCATTGAGCTGCAATTGAGGCGTTGGTAATTTTAACAGGCTCTTGAGCCGGTGTAGTCCAACTGACGTTTGCTATGGAGGCGCTTGGGATCCAAGGTTTCCACTTAAGGGCTTCAATCTGAACGTCAGTCATTCCTTGCTGTTCAAGTGCTCTGACTATGACATATTTTGTAAGAGGTGGCGTCATCAAAAATAGCAAAAGCAATAGCATAAGCAGTGCCAAAATAAATATACCTAACCGCAATAGCCATTTACCTTGCTTTTGATTTTTTGATAAAGTTGCTGATGTCATGAGTTGCCCTTAAAATGGTAGTATTCAAATTTACATAACATTGTCATATGCTCGGCTAAAAAAGAGTATTGACGATTTTAAATAAATCTACACTACTTAGACTAACACATAGGAATAGCATGAAAAACAAAGCCCCGGATGACGAGCTGAATAAAGACTTTCTGATTATTACTATAGATGGACCTAGTGGTGTTGGTAAGGGTACAATTGCTAAAGCTTTATCTGCAAGTCTCGATTTGCACCTGCTCGATAGTGGTTCAATTTATCGTTTAGCAGGCTTGGCCTCTATAAAGGCTGGTGTGCGACCAAGTGATATTTCAGCGATGGAGCATCTGTGCCGTAACCTTGATATTGAATTTGTGGACGACGGGCGTCAAACATTGGCTGTCATGCTGGATGGGCGAGACGTAACGGCCGAAATTCGAGATGAAACCATTGCAAAGCGAGCTTCAGAAATTGCAGTTATAGGGGCTGTTCGAAATGCCCTTATGCAGCGTCAGCGAGATTTTGCACAGCCGCCAGGGCTTGTAGCAGATGGTCGGGATATGGGCACAGTGGTGTTTCCCCAAGCGCAAGCCAAGTTTTTTCTCACGGCTGATGCCAAAGTGAGGGCAGGTCGCCGTTATAAGCAGCTTCTTCCTACTAATCCTGATATAGAATTGAGCGCCATTTTGCGCGATATACAGTCTCGGGACCGGCGAGATGCTCAACGGGCGGTTGCCCCCCTAAAGCCAGCTTCAGATGCAATCGCTATAGATACTTCCAATTTAAATGTAGAACAAGTTTTGAGTATAATTCGTCAAACGCTGATCAGCACCGGCGTCATGAGTTAAAAAAAGGTGTTTAGTTAAAAAAAACTCCTTTTATTGACCATAATTTGTTATCCTTTGTCAACTTGTAAAAGTGTTTAGGTGTTTGCTTGCGTTTTGATGCTGTTGATTTGCTCGATTCAAAAATGTCAACGGCTTTTCGTGCCAGTTCTAGCGCAGTAAATGACGAAAAATGAAAGAAACAGTTGTCTGGCAATGGCTGTTTAGAATATGTCGGAAGCCTGTTTAAATATAAAACTGACTTCCATTTTATGGTGAATTATTATGTCCGAAAGTTTTGCTGAGCTGTTTGAATTAAGTTTGCAAGAAACAGATATGACCCCAGGTGCTATCGTTTTTGCTCAAGTTATTGCGATTGATGATGACTGGGTGACAGTCAATGCAGGTTTAAAATCTGAAGGCGTTATCCCCCGAGTACAATTTCTCGATGAAAATGGCCAATTAGAAGTTGCAATCAATGATGATGTTGAAGTTGCTATTGAATCTTTAGAAGACGGTTGGGGCGAAACCAAGTTGTCTCGCGAAAAAGCCAAGCGTGCTCAAATGTGGCGCTCTCTTGAGAAAAGTTTTGAAAAAGATGAAACTGTTACCGGTATTATTAGCGGTAAAGTTAAAGGTGGTTTCACTGTTGATATTGACAACGTTCGAGCGTTCTTGCCTGGTTCGTTAGTTGACGTACGACCTATTCGTGATACAGCTCACCTTGAAGGTAAAGAGCTAGAATTTAAAGTCATCAAGTTAGACGCAAAACGAAACAACGTGGTTGTATCTCGACGATCAGTGCTTGAGCAAGAAAATTCAGTTGAGCGTGATGCGCTTCTTGCAAACCTGCAAGAAGGCATGGAAGTGACTGGTGTCATTAAGAATCTTACAGATTATGGCGCATTTGTTGATCTTGGCGGCATAGACGGCTTATTGCATATTACAGACATGGCTTGGAAGCGAATTAAGCATCCAAGCGAAATTGTCAACGTCGGTGATGAGCTTCAAGTAAAGGTGCTTAAATTTGATAAAGAGCGAAATCGTGTTTCTCTAGGTCTTAAGCAGCTTGGCGAAGATCCTTGGGTTGCGATTGCACGTAACTACACTGAAGGCTCAAGAGTGAAAGCCAAGGTCACTAACCTTACTGATTACGGCTGTTTTGCTGAGCTTGAAGAAGGCGTTGAAGGTTTAGTTCACGTCTCTGAAATGGATTGGACAAACAAAAATATCCATCCTTCGAAAGTAGTAAGCGTCGGTGAAGAGATTGAAGTCATGGTGCTTGATGTTGATCAAGAGCGTCGACGTATTTCTCTTGGCATAAAGCAATGCCGCTCAAATCCATGGGATGATTTTGCGACTCGATTTGAGAAAGGTCAGCGTATCAGCGGTAAGATTAAATCTATTACTGATTTTGGTATCTTTATTGGTCTTGATGGCGGTATTGATGGTCTGGTACACCTTTCGGATCTATCTTGGGAAGAAGCTGGTGAAGAAGCTGTTCGTCACTTCAAAAAAGGTGATGATGTTGAAGCGGTTATCTTATCAATCGATCCAGACCGAGAGCGCATCTCACTTGGCATTAAGCAAATGCAGCAAGATGCATTTGGCGATTATGTAACAACGAATGATAAAGGCGCGATAGTCATGGGTAAAGTACAAGAAGTGGACGCAAAAGGTGCCACACTTGAACTTGCTGAAGAAGTTTTTGCTACGCTTAAAGCTGCTGAAATTTCAGCTAATCGTGTTGACGATGCTCGTGAGCATTTAAAAGTTGGTGATGAAGTCGAAGTTAAGATCATGGCTATCGATCGTAAAAATAGAAGTATTTTGACATCTATTAAATCGAAAGATATTGATGAGGAAAAGGATGCAGTTAAAGAGCATTCCAACAAGACACCATCATTTGATCAAAGCCCGAAAACAATTGGCGATTTGATCAAAGCACAAATGGGCGATAAGTCCTAAAGTCAAGTCGTAAAGAGACGAGTTAAAATGTAATGTCTTTTTATAGTCTGAACAAAAAAAGCCTCTTTTGAGGTTTTTTTTGTTTCTAAGCAAGCAATTATGGCTCGAATACCATTCTTTTGCTAACCTTCACACAACGCACACTAAATATATCAGAATAGTGCGACTGTATTTATACGTTTTTGGCGAGACTTTAATAGCTGTTGGCTATAGATTCGCGCTTTTATTAAGGTTCTGGAGGCATAAATGTCACTATCCAAGTCATTACTGATCGAGCAGTTAGCCACAAAACAAAAACAAATAGCTGTGCGCGACGTGGAGTCCGGCGTAAAAGTTATTCTTGATGCTATGGTCGATACTATGGCGCAAGGTCGACGAGTCGAAGTTCGAGGATTTGGAAGTTTTTCTCTTCATTACCACAAGCCAAGAATTGGTCGCAACCCAAAAACCGGTGAATCTGTAGAACTTAACGGCAAGTATGTGCCTCACTTTAAACCTGGTAAAGAAATGCGAGAGCGTGTTAACAGTTCTATGAGTGAGTTTCCATTACGAGATTAATTATCCGCTGAACAATTCTCAATGGCGCTATCGCGCCACCTCAGTTAAAACTATAGACTTACTCGTAAAACTCAAACGCTTTAGGCTGAGTTGGTGATAGAATGTCAGATAACAACTGAGTGTTTTTGTATCACGCGCAAAGCAAATTATGTAAAGAGTAAAGTTTTTCTACGGGGTTTTTTATGATATCGAATATTATTTATTGTGTGCTGTTTATTGTCGTACTTTTGGCCTCACTGGCCTTCGGTGGCGAAAACTCTGAATTAGTAAGCTTAGATTTAGTCTTTTTCGCACTACCTCGCATGCCTTTATTTGTTTTAGCACTTGGTTCAATTGCCATAGGTATTATTATTGGCTTATTGCCTTCTTTGTTTTTAATCCCCTGGTTGCGACTTAAAATGAGTGCCATGAGTAACCGTATTGAAATGCTTGAAGAGGTCGCGCCGGCTGAATGATGCCAACACACTTTGATCTTGAATTCGGCCTATTTGAAGTTTGCCTCACATTTTTGGCGTGTTTGGTTGGCTGGATTGGTGGGCGCGCTTACCAAAGAACAACCTATCGCCAATCAGAGAAAAATTTGCCTTTGAAGGAGTATTACAAGGGTATAAACCTGCTACTCAATGAAAGGCCTGATCAGGCTGTCGATATATTCCTTAAGAATTTTGAGGTGACTCCAGAAACCATTGAGACCTATTTGGCGCTTGGCACATTGTTTCGTCGTCGTGGTGAATCGGCACGAGCTATTAAAATTCACCAACACTTATTGGCGAAATCTGATTTAAATAGACCTCAACAAGAAATGATACAGCTTGGCTTGGCGAAAGACTACTTTCACGCTGGGCTCTTTGATCGGGCCCAAGGTTTACTTAATGAGCTTGTTGATTTAGGTGGTCGCCATAGAAGTGCAGCCCTAGCTTTATTAATTCAAATTCATGAACAGTTCAAAGAATGGCCCGAGTGCGAAAAGCTAGGCATGATGCTGCTAAAGGCTGGCGACCATTCCATGTTACCAAGAATTGCTCATTATATGTGTGAGGTCGCGGAAATTGAGGTAGTGCAAGGCAATTTAGAAGTTGCGAAGCAAAAAGTCAAGCTTGCAAATCAATACGATAAACGGTCTTTGCGGGTTTTAGTGTTGCAGTCTAAGTTGCATTTAATGACCAATGACCCTCGTGATGCATTGCGATGCATTCGACGAGCACTGAGTATTGATACGGACATATTTTTAGAGGTTGACCAGGCCTTGTTGCAAAGTCTCAAAATGATGGATCAAGAGCATGAATACCCGCTTATAGTGGCGAAGGCTTTGGAGCAAGAGCCTCGAGTCGAGCTGGTAGAAGCCTATGGTCGCTGGCTATTAATTCATGAAACACGGGATGAGCAAACTGCCTACTTACAGCAATCGCTTCGACAATACCCATTTTGGCGTATTTTTCTGTCGTTAATTGATCAGCATTTAGAACAGCGCCCAGACGATCAATGGCTGACATTTTTAAGAGAAAAAATTACTCATTTAGAAGGTGAGTCAACGGCATTTATCTGCGAGCAGTGTGGCTTTGAAAGTCAGCAACGGCTTTGGCAGTGTCCATCATGTCGCGGGTGGGGAAAGAGCCGCCGACAATCTGAACATTAATTCTGTGTTCGGTCATTGAGTGCTGAGGAGTAAAATTTGCAATCAAAAATTATTATTGCTTTGGATTTTCCAAAGGCTGAGCTTGCCCTTGCATTTGCTGAGAAGCTTGATCCAACGCTGTGTAAATTGAAAATCGGCTTGGAAATGTACACCGCATTTGGCCAAAGCCTAGTGAAGCAGTTAATGACCATGGGCTTTGATATTTTTCTTGATTTAAAGTTTCACGACATACCCAATACTGTGGGGGCTGCTTGCGCGAAGGCTGCAGAGCTTGGTGTGTGGATGACAAATGTACACGCCCTTGGGGGCTTGGCCATGATGCAAGCGGCAAAAAAAGCGGTTGAAGGCAGCCCAATTTTTTTAACCGCCGTCACAATCCTCACCAGTCATCACGCTGATGATTTGCAGCAAATCGGTATTCAACGAGCATTGCTTGATCAGATCCAGGTCCTCACTCAGCTTGCAATTCAAGCAGAGCTCCATGGCATTGTGTGCTCTGCCCAAGAGGTTAAAGAACTTGGCAAACGGTTGCATTTGCCCGCTCCGTTTTTATTTATAACGCCTGGTATTCGACCAGTTTGGTCTAAGACCAATGATCAGCAGCGAATTGTGACCCCGGCGCAAGCACAAGCCAATGGTGCTCAGTATCTGGTGATTGGTCGTCCTATCACTCGAGCAAGCCAGCCTCAGCAGGCGCTTAATACCATTTTAAGTGAGCTTGCAAAACTGTGAATAGGGTCTCATTTTTTTGAGCGAATAAAAATTAACATACACAGGCTTGTTCATGCTGATTCATTCAATATTGGCTGGGCAAGAGTTGGTCATGGCATGTTGTCAGGCTAAATTTGTTAATCTTAATTTGCTTTGCCTCTACTTAGAGGCGCTGGAGACTCAAAATGAAATTCAAAACAGTACAACAACTTGCTCTTTTAACAAGCTGTATCTTTGGTGGCGTCTTTTCGTCAAATATGCTTTTGGCTGCAGATGCAAGTTCGTCCGCAAACCCTACATCAGTGACGGCTACAGCTGCAAACGTTGATGAAAACACTATTGATATCAACACAGCGACTGCGGCTCAAATTGCCGAGTCAATGAATGGTGTTGGTATGGCTAAGGCTGAAGCGATCGTCACATTTCGTGATCTTAACGGTAATTTTATGGCTTTAGAGGAAATAGCACAGGTAAAAGGTATTGGTGCTGCAACCCTGGAAAAAAACAAAACAGTCGTTCGTTTTCAGTAATCGTAAGAGCCTGATACTTTTATAAACACCTTTTCTGCGAACTTATAAAAGTATCAGCATAAGTTTTCATTATATTCCGATTTGGGTAGTGGCCTACAACAAGAGGCTTGCTTTCATTTGTGCTAAGTAAGAATTACCAACTTCTTGTTGTTTTTCCGGGCAACCCACTGTGCCTTCGCCAAGCCATTGCAAATCTTCTTGTGGGAGCTCGTCTAAAAACCGACTTGGCTCGACATCATTTTTTTCACCAAATTGCAGGCGTTGTTGGGTGAGTGACAGTGTTAATTCTTCTTGCGCTCTTGTTATACCGACGTAAAATAACCGCCGCTCTTCTTCTAAACTGTCTTGTTCTAAAGCGCCCTTATGAGGCAGTAGATTTTCTTCAAGTCCAAGTATGTACACCACAGGGAACTCTAAGCCCTTTGATGCATGTAAAGTCATCAGTTGCACTTGATTATCTTCAGCGGCTTCTTTTTTTTGATCCATGATATCTCGAAGCAAAATTTTATTTAAGACGATCTCCAGTGGGCTTTGGGTCGATGATTTGTTATCCATCGACTCTAATAATTTGCTAATACTGCCAAGCACCAGCTCTACGTTCTGCCATTTTTTTTCAGCAGCTTTTGGTGTATTACTTTGCTCTTGCAGCCAGTCTTGGTAGTCAATTGATTCGAGCATTTTATACACAGGGCTTATGTCAGTTGCTTCTCTTACTTGTGTTGCTGTGTCTTGTACCCAGTTTTTAAAGGTCCGTAAGCGGGCAACAGCTGGTTCTGCAAGAGATTGAGTGAGCCCTAGCTCGTCTGATGCTTGGAACATGCTTCGACCACGACTTTTGGCGTATTCGCCAAGCTTTTCAAGAGTTGAAGAGCCGATTTCTCGCCGAGGCGTGTTGATGACTCGTAAAAATGCATTATCATCAGCAGGGTTTAATATCAGACGTAAGTAGGCAACCACGTCTTTAATTTCTGCCTTGGAAAATAGTGAAGTCCCGCCGCTGACCTTGTAGGGAATGCCAAGTGCTTGTAGTTTTATTTCTAATAGACGGCTTTGATGATTACTACGGTATAAAATAGCAAAATCAGACCAGTTGCGACTGCGCTTCAATTTTTGATGTAGCAGATCGCCAGCAACCCAGGTGACTTCAGCATCATCATTTTTAGCACGATAGACACGAAGATCATCCCCAAGGCCTCGATCACTCCACAACTTTTTTTCAAAGATGTGGCTGTTATTGGCGATAACTTGATTAGCCGCTTTTAAAATTCGTTTAAAAGAACGGTAATTTTGTTCAAGTTTGACCACTTCTAAGCGTGGAAAATGTGTTTTTAAGAGATTGAGGTTTTCAGGCTCCGCACCTCGCCAGCCATAAATTGACTGATCATCATCACCAACTACTGTCAAACCTTGTTTATCACCCATGAGTTGTCTTAGAAATTCGTATTGGCAAAGATTAGTGTCTTGATACTCGTCAACTAAAATGTGTTTAAATTGCCGCTGCCATTTTTCACGAATAGGCTCGAAATCAATTAATAGCTGATACGGTAATAAAATGAGGTCGTCAAAATCAACGCCATTATAGGCATGTACAAGTTGTTGATAGCGAGTAAAACAAAGAGCAGATTGCTGTTCAAAATCATTGGCCGCTCTACTGAGTGCATCTGCTGGTGAGACCAATTTATTTTTCCACAATGAGATCTGATTGCGAATCATCTTTGGTAAGTCCGGATCAGCAGATGAGGTTTGCACTAAAATTTGCTTTACGAAACCTAAAGTGTCTTGTTCATCAAAAATAGAAAAGCCAGTTTTCAGTCCCAAATCTGCCAGGTGCTGGCGGATCATGTCCAAGCCAAACTGATGAAAGGTAGAGACTCTTAAGCCTCGCATTTGTTGGCGAGTTAATAGCGAGCCTACACGCTCTTTCATTTCACGTGCTGCTTTATTCGTGAAAGTGACTGATAAAATATGGCGCGCTGGCATGCCACACGTTAAGGTCATATAGGCAATTTTATGGGTTATAACTCGAGTTTTGCCGGTGCCTGCTCCGGCAAGTACCAATGATGGACGATCAATCATTTTAGTGGCGGTTCGTTGAGCTTGATTGAGATGAGATAGATCCATGAATTTTCCATTGGGTTTATTTGACTAAATACAGACCTACTATACCTAAAGCCTAATGTTTGGTTTTAAATAAATTATGATACATTGGCTTTAACCTTCAAAAGTAGGAGCTTGCCATGGAAGAGCGATCCTTTACACAATACAGCGTTAAAAAATGGATTTTAATATGGATATATCATCACATCGTCTGCAGGACGCCTCATTAACGCTTAGTTCTGAGTCCAACTTTGATTCTTTGCGCCAAGTTTCTCGGGATCATTCTCA
>Ga0115567_10002474_pt1 | contig 18258 bp, 22 predicted proteins | sample COGITO_mtgs_1204_2_FD_88679 | JGI IMG/M metagenome (GOLD analysis project Ga0115567, IMG submission 88679) | Pelagic marine microbial communities from North Sea - COGITO_mtgs_120412 | ecosystem: Environmental > Aquatic > Marine > Epipelagic | place: Germany:Helgoland, sampling site Kabeltonne... | reverse complement strand
GGTCTCGCTTTAACAAAGTTTAACGTTTGAATTTTCTTAATAAGATTAAAAGGCAGCAAAACGCATTAAGTTATATTTTGAAACTGATTCTGATTTAAGCTAAATATTAAGGTCACTTTTTTGGGATTATTGATAAGCAAAACCAATTAGAATATAATAAAGATTTTCAGATTTGACACTAAACCTGTTCAAAAATGGACTGAAACAGATATTTTATTATGCCATTTATTAGTGATAACATTAATTATTAGAAAATGTTTTCTAATAATTAATTGGATAATAGATGCATATTTAACTGATTTTCAACTAATTTCATAGTGTTCAAGAATTATTTTTAATTCAAAGCTATATTATGATCTCTTCTCCAGAACCAATTAGTGTTTTACCCAATGCCATTGAAGAAGTACATGCCTTTTGGATTGCAGGAGGTAGTTGCGATGGTTGCTCTATTGCAGCTGTTGGTGCATCCAGTCCTTCTGTAGAAGAACTAATTAACGGGACGCTTCCTGGTATTGCAAAAGTTGTTTTACATCATCCTGTGCTTGCAGTAAATGCAGGCGAAGAATTTATAAAACCATTTCGTTTGGCTGCGAAAGGAGAGCTTGGGCATCCATTTGTGGTGCTTTGTGAAGGCTCTATTATGGATGAAAGTTTAGCTGCTGAAACGGGAGGGTATTGGTCTGGTTTAGGTGCAGATTTAGATGAATTTGGAGACCCTCAACCTATACCATCTGTAAGTTGGATAACGAGAATGTCAGAATATGCAGCTGCAGTAATCGCAGTGGGCACTTGTGCCACTTGGGGTGGAGTTCCAGCTGCAGCTAATAATCCCACGAACGCTGCGAGTGTAATGGATCTTCTTGGCGAAGACTATAGAAGTTCACTTGGATTACCTGTTATCAATATCCCAGGATGTGCGCCCCAAGGAGATAATATTACAGAAACTATAGCTTCTGTATTATTGTTTCTACACGGATTGGTTCCTCTACCAGAATTTGATGAATTAGGAAGGCCAAAATGGTTATTCGATGAAACAGTACATAGAGGCTGTACCCTTGCCGGTTTCTATGAAGAAGGAACTTTTGCCAAAGAATATGGCGATAAGGAATGTTTAGTAGAAATAGGTTGTTGGGGACCAGTAGTTCAATGTAATATCAATAAACGTGGTGCAATTAATCATTGTGGAGGCTGTATGAATGTTGGTGCACCTTGTATTGGCTGTACCATGCCAGGTTTTCCAGATAGTTTTGCTCCTTTTTATAAAATGCCACCAGGAACTCAGGTTTCTTCAGCTATTTCGAAGACCACAGGTACACTGGTACGTAACCTTAGGCAAATGACACAAGCTTACCACAATAAAACCCATAAATGGATAGAAGAAGGACATGTTCCATCAGGTTGGGGACATATTGAGAAACCGAGTTTATTAGATAAAATTACTCACTATGCCTATCAAAAACTTCAATACAAAGGAAGTCACAAACCGGGTTCTAATAATAAGTAGTAATGGAAGAGACATTATATAACCAATGGTATATAGGTCTGGCAATAGCTGTAGTTATTATAATTATAGCCGCTATACTTTTGATCATGATTTGGGTGGCTGCAAAAAGAATTTTAAAACTTGCGAATGCTGCATTGGGTTTAGTCGTTCAAATTAAAGAAAACACCAATAGTATCTGGGAGCTACAGGACACTAATAAAGTGGCGGTTTCAATATTGAATGAAGCAAAAAAAATTAGGGATCATGCTGGTTTGGTAGCTGGTTCTTTAGAAGAAGTAGAAGCTAAATAAAATGATATGAGCACAGGAGAAATTATTTGGATTATTTCATTAGTAATTGCCTTGGTAGTGATTTTTGTGGTGGGTTTTCTATTGAACCTTACAGATAAAACAGCTAAAGAAATTAATAGATCTGCGGCTAAGATCTGGGATGAAGGTAAAATGACTGCTAGCAACACAGTTCATATTCCTTTATTTCTAACTACCACCAATGCTGTAGTTAAAGATATTCTTAGTACCGCGGTAGAAATAATAAATGGGGTAGAAAGTATAAAACATCATACAGAGGGCTGTCCAGGTTGCCCAAGCTGTATTTTAGATCATTCAAAATAAATAGATTATGAAAGTTATATTAATGATAGTAACTATTCTTGCTGTTTTACTCTTAGTGTTTGTACTAGTAAAATTTTTAAATTCAATAATTGAATCTTTGAAGAGTATAGGGGGCACACCAACGAGTTACCTAGCTAAATTAAGGTTGGGCCTAAGGGCTATAGAAACAGAAACAGGGCACCTTCCTATAGAAGTAAGTGAATTAAATGAAAATTTAACAAGTACCGCAAATGGTTTAAAAGTAGTCGATGAACATTTAGTTGGAACTATAAATGCGGTTTTAGCACAAGATAAAAAATAACATTATGGAATCTACTGTAAATATACTATGGACAATTTTATTAATTGTAACTGTATTGGTTCTTCCTTATTTGATTTATCTATTGCACACTACTTGGAAAGCCGCTAAAAATATTGAAAGGTATTTCACTGAAATGAAAATTGCAGGAAGCGGAATAGCAAATAACACTGAACATATTAAAGCATTGGACAATACTATTGAGGTAGCTTCAGGAATGTTGGAAGTTGCCGGGAATATTAATTCACATGCAGAAACTATTGGAGTTACTTTAAAAGATAGAGCCGAGAAGTAAGTAAATTTAAAATGAAATGATATGAATTCATCTATATTATTTATAGCTACCTTAGTGATTGTCGGGCTTTTGGTATTAGTTTTAGTTATTTACTTAATATTAATAATTGTTGCTTTACGGAGAGCCGGTAGCCAATTAAAAACACTCGCCGAAGGTCTTCAAAAAATTGTAGATGATAGTTCTCCCTTAGCAGGAAAATTGGGTACAATAAATTCGGCACTAATAAAGTTGCGGGGAGGTTTGTCCTCTGTTGATGATCATTTAATAAACGTTGCGAAAGTTTTAAAACTTGTATAAATTTATGAGTATTCAATACATTTAAATAAATCCTAAACTATGTGCTTTAAAAATTTACCAATAGATTTTGATGAAAACGGAAACGCATTCCTAAAAGAAGGACTCGCAAATCCATATGAGCATAAGGTTGTAGATCTTGGGGTGGAGCAAGATAAGCTTAAAGGATTGATGGAGAGGAATGGCTTTATACGCAGTGTAGATTACGATCCTGTTACCCGGGTTGCAGGAGCATTGGCTTTTCATAGTGTGGTAGATCTCAAAGAAAAAAAGGTACTGTCAACCAATTCTATGGCAACTTTATTTCGTGGTTATGAAGTGATATTAAAAGGAAGGGACCCAAGGGATGCTGCATATATTAGCAGTAGAGCTTGTGGAGTTTGTGGAGGAGTACATGCTACTTGTTCAGCATTGGCAATAGAAATGGCAATCGGAATTAAACCACCACCTTTGGGAATTGTAATGCGGAATATATTATTGGCATTAGAATATTTATACGATCATCCACTGCATCTCTTCTTACTTGCAGGACCAGATTATTCTGAAGAAATAGTAAGAGAAACCAACCCAGAACTAATAGATCTTGCATCGAATACACCAGCCAAAAATAAAGCGGTACATGGTTATGAAAATGTACTGGATATCATGAAAGACCTTAATCCACTTAAAGGAAAGCTTTATCTAGAAGCTCTTAGTATGACTAGGGTTGCCAGAGAAGCTTATGTGTTTATTGGGGGTAAATATCCGCACCCTCAATCTGTGGTGCCAGGAGGCTTATCGGTAAATGTTACCATGAGCACTCTTAATGAGGTGTACAGCAGATTGATTAAATTCTTTGATTATAGCCAAAAAGTAACAGGAATTTGGGACGATGTATTTGATTTCTTTTTAGACAGCAATCCAGAATATGCGAAATGTGGAATAAGACCTGCAAATATGATTGATACTGGAGTATGGGATAGGCCAGATGCGTATGATGCTACTTTCAAAAATTGTAATGAATGGGGAAATGCCCGATGGTCTACACCAGGAGTTTTAATAAATGGAGAGGTGGTAACTACCAATTTACGTGAGGTAAATGGTGGACTTGAAGAATTTGTGGAGCATTCCTATTATGAAAAATGGAATGGACATCAGTTTAAAACAGATCCTCTAGGCATGCCATTAAGTCCCAATCACCCTTGGAACAAGGAAACCATACCAAAGCCAGGAAAACAAAGCTGGAGGGATAGATATAGCTGGGACACCTGTCCTACCTGGGATAGAATGCCGATGGAAGCAGGGGCATATTCTAGAATATATCTTACCGCCAAAGCTAAAAAGGCGCCTGAAAGTAAGTTTTTAGAAAATACAGGGCATAGCATGAAAATCCATGTTCCTAAACATCAATTGCCCGAGAGAACATTAGAATGGAAAATCCCTGAACACTGGAATACTTTTGAACGCAATCGTGCAAGGGCTTATTGTATCCCGTATTCTGCAATGGTGGCAATGGATAATTGGCTGTTAGCACAAAAATTGATCATGAACGGGGAAACCAAAATGAGCACTTCTTTTGAAATTCCGAAGAAAGGAACCCATATAGGTTTTGGAGCTTGGGGCGCGGGAAGAGGATTTTTAACCCATCATCTTATAATTAAAGAGGGAGTTATAGATAATTACCAAATTGTCACTCCTTCTACCTTAAATGCGGCTCCTAGAACTCCTTGGGGAGCACCCGGTCCCTATGAGGAGGCGGTTTTAAATACTCCAATTCTTGAAAAGTATGACAAACCGGAAGATTATAAAGGAATAGATATTTTAAGGACCATCCGCAGCTTCGACCCTTGTATGCCTTGTACTACCCATATTATGGCCAAAGAAAGCGATCATATTGTAACCAGAGAGGTAACAACTTGTGCGTGTGGGATTGAATAAAAAAGTTTTAATAGGCACTGTTGGGTATCAACTATTGGGAAATCATTCTGTTGGTCCAAATCTATTACCACAGCTACAAGCTATAAATTGGCCTGAAGGTGTAGTGGTAGATGAAATGAATTGGGGACCTATTGCGGTTATCCAATATTTGGAAAGCTTAGAAACACCCTTCGAGAGAGTTGTGTTTTTAGTGGCTATAGAAAGAGCTCATCGAAAAATTGGGGAGATTAATTTATATAGATGGATGGGTGGTTTGCCAGATGATAAACAAATTCAGGCTTGTGTTGGAGATGCAGCAACCGGAGTAATTTCAGTAGAAAATCTTTTAGTTATTGGCGAACACTTTAAAGTATGGCCAAAAGAAGTATATTTAATAGATGTAGAGCCAGGGATGGAAATTGCTGGGGAACAGTTTACTAAAAATGTAACTGCTCAAGTACCAAAAATTCTAGAATTGACTAGACATATTGCATTAAATGGAATACGTGGAAGTATGAAAATACTGGAATTAAGAGGAGATACACTTTTTGATTAATTAATAATGGAAGCAGAAAACATAGAAGATTCCGCTTTAAAAGCATTGTTCTGGAAGGAGGAAATCCTTCAAGTAATGTATTGGATGGATGGGGAAGGTCTAGGAAGCAAGATTTCTGTAGCCCAAGTCTTGAATTTTATAAATACAAATTCAGAAAATTTGCTTTTTCATATCAATAAATTATTGGATCAGGATCTTATTGAAGCTGAACAGACTTCAATTACTTTAAACAGTTTAGTCAGTTTATCAAAAATAGGAAAGACGGAAGCAGGAAAGCATTTTGCTGAAGCTTTCCAGGGATTGCAAAAAGCCGGACATGGAGAATGTGGTCCAGATTGTGAATTTTGCTATGGTGCAGATGGGGTAAAATTAGATGATTGTGTGCATAATTGTGCTAGCCAAAATTAAAAGATGAAACCAGTATTTTATAATAACGTTGAATATCAGGAGATCTTGAAGAAGGTAAAAGAATTGATGCAAAAAGCGGAAGATTCGGAATCTGTAGAATTCAAGGAGCTTTCTACAGAACTGATTCAATATTTTGAGATCATGCATCGGGAGCCTTTATCCCGATTAATTAAAATGGTGGAAAGCAGTCACCCGGAATTGATCGATACCTTTCAACAGGATTTTACAATTAAAACGCTATTGGATTTATACGATTTTAATAATTCAGAAATTAAAAGGGAAGCTACCAGTTAATTTAATCTATAACCACCCAAATTATATGAGAATATTACCATTTAGATCAGGCATATTTTTATTAATTATTTTTTTAGTAATTAGTTGTAAAAATTCAGAAAAAAAAGAAGGGAATATAGAAAAACAAGTAGCTAAAGATAGCTCCCAATTAGATAATCTTCCTAAAAATGAAGCAGGAAATATAGTTAAGGAAAGCATAGAGCATGCCGGGGGCTTGGAAAACTGGAACAATAAGAAAACGCTCACTTATACCAAAACAATTCAATTTGTGAATGAAAATGGAGAAGTAGAACGAGAAATAAAACAACTGCATGAATATAAGTTTAAGCCAGAATTGAAAGTGAAAATCACCTGGGAAGAAGATGGCGATAAATATTCAATTATCAATGATAGCCAGCAAGCAAAAAAGTATAAAAATGGAGTCGCCCTCGAGGATGAAGAAAGTTTGAATTCGGCTTGGAATTCTTCTTTTGGTTCCCAGTATGTAATGTGTATGCCTTTTAAATTAACAGATCCCGGTACCGTTTTAAAGTATGAAGGTATAGATACTTTAAAAAATGGAAAGGTAGTACATGCTGTAAAAACCACTTATGAAAAAGGAGCCGGTAGTGCTGCTGGCAAGCATACATGGACCTATTATTTTGATAAGGATAGTTATGAGTTAGTGGGAAATTTTCTGAATTATGGAGATGGTTATAGTTATATCCAAAATGAAAAAATCGAGGAGAAAGATGGCATTAGAGTGAATACTGCCAGAAAAAGTTTTAAGGCCAATTCTATTAATGATATTACTGAGCTTACTACCAACTATAGGAATGAAGATGTACAATTCGATCTAAAAATGGATGATTCTATGTTTGAAATTAAATAATCGATCATGCAGCAACCTTCCATTCTTATTGCTGGTGTTGGAAATGAACTGAAGCAAGACGACGCATTTGGAGTGGAATTCGCCAAAGTATTCGGAAAACTTGAACAACTCCCAAAAAGAATAAAAGTCTTGGAAGTTGGAATTGGTGGAATACATCTGGTTCAAGAATTACATTATAAATATGATATTTTGGTTCTTGTAGATGCTGTAGATTGGGAGGGTGTTCCCGGGGAACTATTTTTTAAGGAGGTGGAATCTATTACCGATATAGAGAAACTACCGGTTTTTGAAAAACGCACATTTTTGGCAGATATGCATTATACCAGCCCTATGAGAGCGCTGATGCTAGCTAAAGCGCTAGGTGTTTTGCCAAAACAAGTTTTTATTTTTGGATGTAAAGCTAAAGAACATGATGATTTTGCAATTGGGATGAGCGATGTGATGCACGAAGCAATACCAAAGGCAGTAATTAAGCTAAGAGAATGGCTTAAAATTTAAAATGATACTTCTATAAGTAATTGATAGTCAGATTAAAAATATTATTTTTATATAAATTGGTTTGTCATGAAAAAAGAAACAAGTTCTCCTTCAGAAAATAAAAAGGTTACAAGAACCCAAGAACAAAAAGTTCCTTGGAGCTTTTCTTTAATGGTAAAAGATCTGGTAGATCCTATTACCATAAAAAGAATGCAAATTTTAAAAATAGGGGTGTTAGTCCTTATAGTTTCGGGGATTGGTTACGCCCTTTACGATAATTTTTTAAGACAGCCAACCGGCGAAGAAATGGTTGCAGAACTGGTAGATAGCGCCGGAGGTATGGAAGCTTGGAATAATTTAAATTTCGGGGAATTTACCAGAACCCATAATTTATATAACAATAAAGGAAAATTGTTAGATGTAACTAAAGAAACCTTCTATTTTAAAAAGACCGATAATGGAGTTAAACTACAGGTAAAATCTATAGATCAGGATGGTAAAGAGATTTGGGTAGGTAAAGATAAAAATGGATATTGGGCCTCGAAAGACCATCATTTCGTAGATGCCAAGACAACCGCACAAGAGCATGGAATGATGTGCGATTCAAAATTCTGTGAGCCTTTATGTGCTTCTTCTATGGCATTTTTCAGATTTTCTATGCCGTTTAAACTAACAGATCCAGGAGTGCAGGCAAGTTTGGGTTCTACAGATTTTAGTATGCTTAATTTTAATCCAACGGAACATCTAGATATGGAACCTTTGGTTTTAGATATTTCTTATGCTCCTGAAGTAGGGAGGGATCGCTGGAAATTTTTTGTAGATCCTAACGATAAGTTGATCCATAAGATAGAATACTACAATAAATCTGATATGGGTGAAATTCGGCCAGAGGAAATCTATTGGTCAGATCATAAAACCGTAAAGGGAATCACCTTTAGCCATAAATGGACGAGGTATTGGCCAAATGGCAAGACCATGGATGAATATGTTTATTCTGATGTGGATTTCACTACTGAAATTGCAGATGAATTTTTTAATAGGCCTGCAGATCTAGAATATGATCTCGCTAGTTCTAATTAACTGAGAAGTCCTATAATGGAAACCATTGTTGTACAATATATTGACTAGAATCAATAATTTTAGATAAATTGATGAAATATATAAAATATCTGATTTCCTTGCTTCTGATTTTCGGTCTAACGGTTAACGAATGCTCTTTATATTCTCAAATAAATTCTTCTAATTATCATCAAGTCTCCTACCTCAATACTAGAAAAGAGCTTAGTAATAATTCTACGGAATTGTACACTTTCGGCAGAAAAATTCTTTCGGGAAATTATTTAATTCCTTTAATTTCATATTGTAATCTCCGAGATTTTTTTAGTGCCAAAATCCTAAATATTTTAAAATTACGAATTGAGGTTTATCAAAAAATAAACTCAATAATAGTTCAACTCGTTTATTTAAATAAAATAATAACTTCTAGTAATCAATATTCAAGTTTATACATAGCATAGACTAGATTTAATTTTCTATGCAAATATGCACACTTCGCTGCATAAAATGATAAAACAATATCTAATCATTTATCATTACTACAATGTATAAACAAAAGATTAAAACACATTTGGAGAAATCCAAACATTTCATCCATTGGATAAAAAGAATGTTTATTTTAATAATTACCGCAGTAATGCTTGGAATGTCCAATGCGATGTATGACGAAGATAAAATGATTGATGGAAACCAAACTCGAACTGAACAAAACCATATTAAGGATTAAATAGTATCTAAAGTTTAAATGTATTTCCGCTTTAATTCCAGTAAGAAGTTTTTGACTAATCATTTTAGATTGTTTCCGTTCATGTTGTTCCTGGATGCTTCGGGAGATTCAGCATCTCATTTATCTGGGGGAAAGACCCTGAAGCAAGTTATTATTGACGTATTTTCTAATTTTTTTAAAAAGCCAAACATAGCTCAGGAACCAATGTTGTAGTTTAATACATAGTTGTTTCAAAATTCTCCCCTGAGGAAGGGAGCAAAATATTTTCTCATTATCAACACTTCTTTAAACTAGAGCCTTCACAAATTATCTATTAAAAATCTTTAATTTAATCCGTGAATTTCTGGCTTCAATTTGAGTTTTGGTCTCCTCAACCAAAAATTAAATAAAATCCGTCAACTTCCTCGGTAGATAATTTTTTTATCACGGGGCTCAGTTAACGTAACCATTTCAAAAAGGATTATTGGTCAATGGACTTCAATCGGATATTTAGAAAAATTCAAATTCCTTCGATAATATAGTCTAGTTTAAAATTTTTAGGAAAAAAACCTAGTTTTTTGAAGCAATTTATTTTCAAATTTATAATTAGAAAAAGTTTATTCAATTATTTAGGCTTGCAGCAAAGGCTTCTATGGCCTTTACCACTGGAGCATTTTCATTGTGATCTATTACTGAAATTCCTTTTAGATCTGCTTCCATTACATTTTCATCGAAGGGAACAAATACAGCTATTGGCAAATTTATCTTTTTGCAATATTCAGTAATCGCCATTCTTTCTTCATCATTTCGAACCTTATTGGCGATGGCTTCAATTCTCTCTATTCCTAGCTGTTTAGCCATATCGGCAAATCTAGAGGCAGCCTCTAAGGATCTAAAATAAGGTTCCACTACCGTATAGATCTTATCTACATATCTGGAAGTTCCCCTTTTCATATGCTCTAAGGAAGCCTCTGTGTCTAAAACTGTGATCTGACTGTCTTTTGAAGATAATGCAGAATGCACCAATTCCCTAACTACGGTATGAGAGCCACACATACAACCTGTACCGGCAACTTCTGGTTTTCCAACCATTAATAGCGTTACATTATCTGGTGCTTTTTGTCCAAATTTATTTAAGATTTCTTCAAAGGGCATTTTAACCTGAAATCTCCATTTTCCTTCAGCTTCCTCCACACGTTCTATAATATCTGTACTTAAAGATGGGGGAGGTGTAGTGTTTTTATCTATTCCAAGAACAACTGACAGATTTGGATTGGGATCTCCATCTATCGCCAAAACTTCATTATTGGATCGTCCAAGAACCCTGCAAAGTGTGCCACTAATTGTAGTTTTTCCAACTCCTCCTTTTCCGGCAATAGCTATTTTCATTGTTTAAAATTTTTGTGATTAATCAATTTTTCGGAATTTTATTTTTAATTTAAGAGTTCATCCAATTCCCCTGTGCCATCCAAAAAATTCATTGTCCTAACAGCTTCTTCTTCATCTATAATGGTCATGGCAACGCCAACATGGACCAAAATATAATCTCCTATTTTTGCTTCGGGAACTAAACTTAAATTGATCTTTTTAATAATCCCCCCAAATGAAACTTTTCCAATTTGGAAAACACTTTCAATTTGGTCTTCAAAAGAAATTATTTTTCCCGGAATTGCTAAACACATAAGATTGGTTTTTAATTATATTGAAATTACAAAAATTAATGAGAGCATTTGTTAATGCTCATAATACTTTAACTGTGGTAAAATGATTGCTTCACATTCCAACCATCCCGTTTTAGTTAGCAGTGGCAATAACTGATTCCATATCATGATCTTAAAGGATCCTTCGCCATCCAATTCTTCTCCCACTATTTGTTGTTGTGTTAACCAAAAAGTAATGATCATCCAAATGGTGTGGGCGGTATTTTTATAATGGTTTTCTTGTAGCTCTTCTTTTAAGATCCCTTTTGAAATATTCAAGAGCATCCATTTGTTTATTTGCGCGATCATCTTATCTATATAAATCTTCCTTTTTTTATGGATAGATGGGTATGCCCTCTTAATTTCGATAAAATCCAAAAAATAGAAAGAATAATTCTTCAATAGAAAATAATATTCAGATAAATGATTATCGAAATCTATAAGAAAAGGAAAGCTATGATCTATGGAAAGCAACGGTGTAATTTCATTTTCCAATTGTTCATCCAATGCTACGACAATAGCTTTTTTGCTGTAATAATGATATGCCAGATTCCCAACACTAATACCAGATTCATCTGCAATTTGCTGCAGTCTTACATTTACCAATCCATCTTGGTTAAATAATTTTATTGATGCGGTTAATATTTTAGATTTGGTTAAATTCATTCACAGCATATTTATTTTAGCATATTCGAGGCAATTGTTCCCCAACTAACATATTCACTACTCTTTTCCCACCTATACTACTGGTTAAAACAACTTGTCCTTTATGTTCCTTCACAATCTCTCCAATAACAGATGCATTTGCCGAACCTTCGAGAGTACGAAGTTTTTGTAAATACCTATCTGCGATTTCAGCATTTACAATACTTATAAAAATTCCTTCATTGGCAACATATAATGGGTCCAAACCAAGTAATTCGCAGGCACCTGACACTTGTTCATCAATAGGAATAAATTCTTGAAAGATATCTATTCCGAGTTTAGAGTCTCGGGAAATTTCTGTAAGTACGGTAGCTACACCGCCACGCGTTGGGTCTTTTAATAAATGGATTTTATCTCCAAACTCATCTAAAAGAGAGCATACATTATGATTTAAATTACTAGTGTCACTTAAAATATCGGTTTCAAATTCAAGACCTTCCCTAACAGACATGATGGCAATTCCATGAGTTGCAAGATTATCACTCACAATAATTTTATCACCAATTTCGACTCGTGTAAGATCTATATTCGCATTCGGATGAATTTTCCCTATACCTGTTGTATTTATAAAGATCTTATCGCCTTTTCCACGTTCCACGACCTTGGTGTCACCAGTTACAATTTGAACTCCTGCTTTTTCACTTGCAAATTTTATAGCTACCAGAATTTTCCAAAATTCTTCCATACTTAAACCTTCTTCAATAATAAAACTCAAAGAGAGATATTCAGGGATCGCACCACACATAGCAAGGTCATTTACTGTCCCATTAACCGCTAACTCGCCTATATTAGAATCTGGAAAGAAAATGGGAGATATTACAAAACTATCTGTAGTAAAAGCTGTAGCGCCTTCTAAATTAATAAAGGCTCCATCATGGCGCTTGTCTAAGTATTCATTTTGAAAGAGATTAAAAACCCCACTATCCAATAACCTATTAGTGAGTAAACCACCGCTACCATGACCTAACGTAATAATATCAAAGTCCAATTTGGGCATGGGGCAGGACAGTTGCATTTTCAATTTGGTATCATTCATAATTTAAAAATCAGGAGATCGGAACTAAATCATTATTAGCTTGATGAAAGTGATAATAAGCAGCGCAGGCTCCTTCTGAACTTACCATAGGTGCGCCCAATGGGGTTTCTGGAGTACAATTGTTGCCAAATTGGGAGCATTGTTGTGGTTTTTTTATGCCTTTTAGAACGAGTCCTGCAATACAATCTTTGCACTCACTCACTTTATCTATCTTAATTTTGAACTTTAGATTTGCATTGTGAGATTGATATTTATCCCTTAATTCATAGCCACTTTGCTGGATATTTCCTATTCCCCGCCATTCCCGATCTTCTATTTTAAAAACCTTTTCGATAGCATTTCTAGCCATTAAATTCCCTTCAGATTTAACAACCCGGCTATACTGATTTTCTAATTTATATTCCCCTTTTTCGAGTTGTTCCACACACATTAGAATTCCTTGTAAGAGGTCTACAGGTTCAAAACCAGTAACTACAATTGGCATTTTATATTTATCTACCAAGGGATAATATTCGTCTATCCCCATAATAGTACAAACATGGCCGGCAGCTAAAAATGCTTTTATATTACTATCAGGATCATTCATTACGGCTTCCATGGCAGGTGGCACTAATACATGCGAGGTTAAAATTGAAAAATTACTAACTTCTTTTTCGTAGGCAAGTAGAACGGAAAGTGCATTTGCAGGGGCGGTGGTTTCAAATCCCACAGCAAAAAAGATCACCTCTTTTTCAGGATTTTTAATGGCCAAATCCACTGCTTCTAGTGGAGAATAAAGAATTCGAACATCGGCACCTTCAGCTTTTATTTGCAGTAAACTTTTTTTAGAGCCTGGTACGCGTAACATGTCACCAAAGGAGCATAGGATCACATTGTTTTTTTCGGCTAAATGGATAGCTTTGTCAATTAAATTTAAAGGTGTAACACATACGGGACAGCCAGGACCGTGGATCATCTGCACGTTTTCTGGAAGCATGTTTAAAAGTCCATTTTTAACCAAACTATGGGTTTGTCCCCCACAAACCTCCATGATTGTCCAAGGTTGGGTAACAGTTTTAGCAATTTGATCTAAAAGTTGCTTTACCAACTTGGCATCTCGATATTCTGTTAGAAACTTCATATTTATATTGTATTAATATGATGATAAACTAATTGTCCAAATGAGATGTTTTCGTCATTTGGTGATAATTCTTTATGAAAATATAATTCATACGCTTTTAAATGAAATTTGATCAATTCCACTAACAATGAATTTTGAAAAACCCCTCCACTAAAAGCGATTGTTTGCATCCTTTCCTTATCTGCCACTTTTTTGATAATAGTTACCAGCGAAAAATGGAATTTTGCTGCAATAAAACCTTTATCCATTTTGGAATTCAGGTCTTTTATTAACCCCTGCATCAATTCATTAACAGAGATAGTATTAAGGTACAAAGATTTTGTGAAGTAACTTTCCTTAAAATTTAGATTATTGGCAGCAAAGTATTTCCACGCGAGATTTTCCAAAAGCATAGCTGCTTCCCCTTCATAAGTCTGTTTATCTATTAAACCTAAAAGGGAAGCAGCAGCATCGAAGATCCTACCGACACTGGAAGTTTTAATTGAAGTTTCACTGGAAAGCATTTTGGTGTATAAATTCCATTCCGTTTCATTAAATTTCTCTTGTAAAATTTCTTTTGCACCCAGTATCTCCCAGCAAGTTGCCAATGCAGAAATTCGAGGTTCCTTGGACATTTTATCTCCCAATAAGTATTCATAATATTTAAAGTGCGTGGTGCGTGAAAAGTTTCGATTTTTATAAATAAAAAATTCCCCACCCCAAATATTTCCATCGTCTCCTAAACCCATTCCATCCCATACAACACCTAAAACTGGAACAGTAGTTTCTATCACATTATTCTCGCCAAGTACTGCCGAGAAATGTGCTAAATGATGTTGAACTTTATAAGTGGGAATCCCATTATTACTCGCTAGCTGATTTCCATATTGAGTGGAAAAATATCCTGGATGCTTATCTATTAAGATCAGTGCAGGTTGAATGGAAAAAAGTTGCAGAAAATGTTGAACTATTTTATTATAATTTTCTTGAGCTTCAAAACCTTCCAGATTTCCTAAATACTGACTGATATAGGTATTCTGTTGATGAAGGATTGAAAAAGTACTTTTGAGCAAGGCTCCTGTTGCTAGGATGTTTTTTTTTGTCCAATTAATTTTTGGATTTATATAAGTAGGAGCCAATCCTTTAGAGCGGCGAAGTATCATTTTTTGTTGAGTAACCGGCGAAAACCGAATTACAGTATCATCCTGAGAAATTATAATTTCCCTATCGTCTTCCAAAAGATAATCGGCAATTTCAAAAAGTTGTTCTTCTGCCTCTTTGTTATCGTGAATAATCGGAATGTTATGAATGTTTCCACTTGTGGCTATTATAGGACCATTAAATTTATTCAGTAATAAAACATGAAGTGGAGTGGAAGGTAGCATAATCCCGTAATGTGTTAATCCCGGGGCAATTTCTTCTGAATACGTATGAGCGTTTTTCTTTTTTAGTAAAACGATTGGGGCGGTGGAAGATTTAAGCTCTTCCAATTCTATTTCACTTAATTCAAAATCTTTTTTTACAGCTTCTTCATTAGCCAACATGAGTGCGAAAGGCTTGGAAGGTCTTCTTTTTTTTGCTCTTAGGGATTTTACGGCATTTTCATTATTGGCATCACAGGTTAATATAAAACCTCCGAGTCCCTTTATAGCTACAATTTTACCGGCTTTCCAAAACGAAACAACTTTCGCGACACATTCTGAAACATCTGTAGCAATAGTTTTAAAAGAACTATCTATTAATTTTAGATTAATACTACAGTTAGGACACGAATTTGTTTGGGAATGAAATCTTCTATCTTTAAGATTTAAATATTCTAAATTGCATTTTAAGCACATTGTATAAAAATTCATACTAGTGTTTTCACGATCATAAGGAATTTGTTTAATCAACGAATATCTCGGGCCACAATTGGTACAAGTGATAAAAGGATAATTGTAGCGCTTATTTTTGGGGTCTAAGAGTTCATTTTTACAATTAGTACAAATAGCCGTTTCTGGGGCAATTAATGGAGCAGCATCTGATTTTAAGTATGAACTTTGCCGAATTTCAAAATTCACAAAATTTTGAAGGGAAATTTTTTCAATGGAACCTCTGGTGATTATGGCATTTGCTGGAATATTATCAATAAGATCATTGAAAAAAGTATCTGCCAAAGCTTCAGATGCATTGAATTCTATTAGAATCCCAAGAGTCGAATTCAGCACAAAACCCTGTAGATTTAATTTATTTGCTTTCTTGAAAACATAGGGTCTAAAACCAACTCCTTGCACCTGACCTTTAATTCGAATTTGCCATGTAATCATAGTATTAAATTTGTAATAAGCAATCTGAATTTAATAAAATTGAATTTAAAAGGAGGTGTTAGTTATCAATTTTTGGAATTCTAAAGCGACTATAAGTTCAAAAAATATAAAATCGGCGATAAAATCATTTTGAGTGGAAATATGGCTTCTCACGGAATGGCGATTATGAGTGTTCGGGAAGGACTTGAATTTGAATTTGAAATGTATTGCACCATACATTGTAACTCATTCCCTTTGAGGAACACCAATTTATGATCAGATCGTAGACCTGATAGAAAACCTAAATGATCAAATCGATAAAAAATAGAATAATACTCAATAATAAATCTACCTCTACGCAGTTAAATGCTATTGTCGATTTTATTTAATTATTACTTTTAGTTGAAATTGATGATTGGGACTAAGGAGCGGCTAACACCTAGCAGATGATGGGAGCGGTTTTCGGCTGATAAGGACAGCGTAATCTGATATTAATCTGCAAGCAAAATCCCGGTATTTCCGGAATTTATTTTCAATATTTTTATTTCCACTAAGTTAACGATGTATCTGTTTCATATAAAAATACCAGCTGCTTAAGAGTTTTCTAACAACTTCATCAGCCTAAAATTAAGATACAGTTTTTCTTTTCCAACCTTTTCGGAGGTTAAGAATCCCGCTTCTTCTAATTCATTTAAATAATTTCCTACAGTTTTTGGGGTTCCTAAATCAGCGTCTATTAAATACTGACGTTTTGTGTAGGGAAGTTTAAAGAGTATTTCTATTAAATCTTTAGAATAAACTTTTGGTAGATCCGACTTTACTTCTTTAGTAAAGGTTTGCATCAATTGATTTACTTGATTTAATAAAGTTAATCCCTTATTTGCTGTAAATAAAATCATTTCTAGCATATACATGATCCATTCTTCCCAATCTCCCTTTTCAGTTACATTACGTAATTTATTGTAGTATTCTTTTTTATTTTTAATGATATATTCACTTAGATATATTGCAGGAATATCTAAAAGTTTTTCAATTTTTAAATAGAGAAGAAGTAGAATACGTCCTGTTCGCCCATTTCCATCAGTAAATGGATGTATCGCTTCAAACTGATAGTGGATTAAAGCCATTTTTATTAATGGATCGATGGTATCTCTTTCATTGATAAATTTTTCAAGATTAGCTAATTTATCTCTCAGAATGGTTTCTCCCGAAGGCGGAGTGTATATGATCTCTCCTTCTGTATTTTTAAGAGTTGTGCCCGGCGTAGTTCTTATACCAGCTGTGTTTTTCTTTATACTTTGTACAATCTCAATACACAAATTGGTAGTGATAAAAGGTCTTTGTTCAATAGATTCTAAGGCTTGCCATAATGCTTCTTTATAACTTATAACCTCCTTTGTAGCTGAGTTGTTATATTTTTTATCTGCAACAATAGCCTTATATAAATCGTCATTTGTTGTGATGATATTTTCTATTTCAGAACTCGCTTTGGCTTCTTGTAGATGGATAGTATCTAGAAACAATGTTGGATTAGGTAAGCTGATAAGCATACCGTTCAGTTGTGCTAATGCTCTACTGGCTTCAATTGTTTTTCGAAGCACCTTGGTGGTTTCTAGTGTAGCCGCTGGTGGAAGTAAGGGTAAATTATTATATGGCTTACTTCTATTAAAATTTGTCATTAGTATAAGAGTAAAATTTACTTTCGTTTTTAAACAAGGGTAAATATAGCGAAATTTTACCTTCGTTAAGATAATAGGAGTAAATTTTACCTCTATTTAAACTTGAAACCCGTTCCAGCACATTTCCACTCCATTACATTTCGGAAAAAGCGCTTCACTAAAATGTCTTGAACCCAATTCCAAAATAATGATGAACCATTTAAGTATCAATTTCTCTTTTGATACAATAGGGTAGAAGGAAGATTCTTTTTTCTTCTAGATTTTGCAATTGAGTTCGCTAGATCCTGCTGCATTGGAAATTTATATTTTCAATATTTAGTGACCAATATTATCTGAAACTTATTCTCTTCAAAGTCCCTCGGTACCTTTCCAATATAAAATAAAAAATTCAAAATTAAACGGACTGCATAAACCACGTTGTTATTTATAAGTCCTTTATTAATTCTGAATTTTTAAAAAACAACTATTGGAAAGGTAACAGCGAGGGC
>Ga0115567_10002473_pt1 | contig 18262 bp, 22 predicted proteins | sample COGITO_mtgs_1204_2_FD_88679 | JGI IMG/M metagenome (GOLD analysis project Ga0115567, IMG submission 88679) | Pelagic marine microbial communities from North Sea - COGITO_mtgs_120412 | ecosystem: Environmental > Aquatic > Marine > Epipelagic | place: Germany:Helgoland, sampling site Kabeltonne... | reverse complement strand
TTTAATAAAGAATGACTAATAATAACGCCATCACCGTATTAATCGCCGAAGACAACGACGTCTCTCGCGAAATGATGGCAGGCATTTTGCAAACAAAAGGCTATAAAATTATTCACGCCACCGACGGCGACAGTGCGATTCAAAAAATCAAAGAACACAAAGTCGATGTTGCATTGGTAGATATCAACATGGCGCCCACGGGCGGTTTTGAATTTGTAAAATACCTCGTCGTCAAAAATATCAAAATCCCGGTGGCCGTTGTAACCGGCATGGATACAAGCGATATACTGATGGAAGCCAATGCCCTCGGCGTTCTACAAGTCATCCATAAACCCATCAAACCCGAACGCCTCATCCAAAGCGTTCAACGCATGGCAAGAAGTGTCGGCCTTAATTATGACCCGCTGGGTGTTGAAAGCCGTGAATCAGCATTCTCACATGAACAATTGATGAAACGCGCCATTGAGATTGCCGAAAAAAACGTCAATACAAACCGTGGCGGCCCGTATGGCGCGGTGCTTGCCAACGAAAGCGGCAAGATTTTAGGCGAAGGGGCTAACGGCATCAAATCACGTATCGACCCCATGGCACATGCCGAAGTCATGGCTATTCGTCAAGCCGCTGAGCGCTTGGGTGCAACAAGCCTTGACGAATGCATCATGTATTGCTCAAGCCAGCCGACACAAATCGGGCAGGCATTAATTGAATCCGTCGGCATTAAAAAAGTCTATTACGGCCTATCCAACGAAGATGTCTCCGCCATTCGTGGAAAAGCGATCACAAGCAAACCTGTGTTAGAGCAACTTTGCAAAGATGAAGCCCTCGAAATGTTCAAGGCGGCGAAACGCCCCGACGCTGAATAAATCTTGACATTATATCCTCAGATATTATGAATATTAATATTATGAAACAGCCAATCAAATTTGGATCAAGTGTCATCGCAACAATTTTCGCAGCTAGCATGGCAACAGCTGAGGCTGAACAATCACAACCAAATAACGCTCAACCTCCTGAACCCATTATTCTACATGATGGTTCACGTTTTTATCCTTTAGATATAACGCAGAATCCGATTTTCGATTGTGGTGGCAGACCCGCAGAGATTTTTATGACGGTGCATGGTATTGGCGCGGTTTGCGATGATGACAATCCCGATGATGAACGCCCGCTGCCGCCATCTGGCGGGGCGTCCCCATCTATGTAACTAGCAAATAAATCTAAGCGAGTTCGAAAATCGCATCAATTTCAACGGCAACGCCGCGCGGTAAATCCGCCGCACTTACCGCAAAGCGTCCATGACGACCTGCATCACCCATCACTTCGACAAATAAATTGGACGCGCCGTTAATCACTTCCGGTTGGTCTTTAAAATCTTTAGCTGATCGTACAAATCCACCCAATTTAACAAGACGTTTAATCTTGCTCCAATCACCATCAACGGCTGCATTGGCCTGCGCAAGAATATTAAGTGCGCATGCTTTTGCCGCTTCCGCGCCTTCTTGTACGCTTAAATCATCACCAACACGACCAAGATGCATCGGCTCACCGTTTAAAAAAGGAATTTGACCCGATATAAAAATTTGTTTTCCGCTAACGACATACGGCACATAATTCGCCGCAGGGGCAGCCGCACTCGGTAATGATAAACCCATAGATTCTAATTTGTCAGTAATGCTCATAAACGCTTTCCTCTCTTGCAATAAGTGGTTAATATGCCATACTTCCACGCGATAACAACAAGAGATTATAAGACCAGAGAGACTTATGGGCTTTTTAAATTTTTTCGGCACAATGTCACCCGCGCACATCAACTTTTTTAACGCTATCAAACGCGGTGAAAAAATGGGTGTAGATGTTCTGGGCAATGTCTATTACCGCGGCAAAGCCCGAAAAGGCTATAAGCGCGAACGTCGCTGGGTTATGTATGACGGTGTTCCTGAAGCATCATCAGTGCCCCCTGAGTGGCATGGATGGCTTCATCATCAAACAGATGCAATCCCGTCCGAGGAAAGTTTCCGCCGCTCATGGCAAAAACCACCTCAGGCCAATATGACCGGAACCAAACAAGCCTACCGTCCGCCGGGCCACGTATTAGAAGGCGGCAAACGTGACAAAGCGACAGGTGATTATGAAGCCTGGAAACCAGAATAAAATAAGGAATATAAATATATGAGCCGCAATATCGTTGAAACAGTTTTGGGGGCAATCGTTCTCCTTGTTGCCGGAATTTTCTTGGCTTTTAGTATGCGCGCTGGCGATGTTGGCGCATCAGGCGGCGGTTATATCGTGACGGCTGATTTTTCCGGCATTGGCGGTTTGTCTGTCGGTGACGAAGTGCAAATTAGCGGCGTAAAAGTGGGCACGGTTTCCGGCGTTTCATTGGATGAAGAAACCTTTCTCGCCCGTGTAAGTATGATGGTTAACCAAGATCTGAAATTGCCGACCGACACGGCGGCATTAATTAGCTCTGAAAGCTTGCTTGGCGGCAAATATTTGGCGTTGGAACCTGGCGCGGATGAAGAGATCATTCCTGCAAACGGCCGCATTCAATACACACAAGCCCCGCAAAATCTAGAACAGCTTTTAGGTCAATTTATTTTCAGCATGCAACAAGATGAAAAAGATGCTGAATAAGCTGATAACTACAGCGTTACTTGCCTTTCTTATGTGTTTGCCGACATCTGCAAATGCGCGTGCAACAATTGATACAAGTGTTGCCAAACTGCAATCGATCGACAAAGTAACTGCGCGCACCTTAACATTTGAAGTGGATGTCGGAGCAACAGTGAAATTCGGCTCGCTTTACATCAAAATTCAAGCCTGTCGTAAAGCCCCAGATATTGAAGAACCGGAAAGCGCCGCCTTCATGCAAGTATGGGAAGTTAATGACGAAGACACCGAGGATGAAAAAGCCAACTGGGTTTATAGCGGATGGATGTTCGCATCATCCCCCGGCCTATCCGCCATGGATCACCCGATTTACGATGTATGGGTGTTGGAATGTAAAGATAAGCAAAAAGCCGAACCCGCCGCTATGGAGGGCGACGCATTAGAAGGCGAGGGCTTAGTTGATGATAAAGATGCGCCAAGCCAACCTGAGATTGATGAATAAAAATTAAAGCGCTGTTTTTCGCATTTCAAAATAAGCGCGCACCAAATCCTGTTCGTTCATATCAATTTCGTTTAAATGAAAATCTGCCTTCACCATGAGCGCTTCTTGTAACTGCATCATGTAAGTCTCGTGCGGAACTTCGTAAACACCAAACTGTTTTAAATGATCATTCACAAATTGCGTATCTAAAAGCGTAAAGCCGCCCTTCCATAACCGCGCAACCAAATGCGCCAATACTATTTTGCTGGAATCCGTGGCCCTCGAAAACATACTCTCCCCGAAAAACGCACCGCCAATGGCAAGCCCGTAAAGCCCCCCGACAAGCTCCCCATCCAACCAAGCTTCAACACTATGGGCATGGCCAGCATTATGAAGCTTTATAAAGACGTCACGAATCGAATCATTAATCCACGTCTCGGGTCGTGTAGCGGAGTTTTCGGCGCACAGCGCAATAACACCACTAAAATCAGAATCAATCTTTATGCAATACGGAGCGTTTCGAATTGTTTTTATGAGGCGTCTGGGGAAATGAATATCAGTAATCGATAGCTGTCCGCGCTCTTCTGGACATATCCAATGCACATAGGGACTCTCTGCATTATAAGCCATGGGAAATAAACCCTGACTATAGGCGTCCAAAATCAATTCAGGCGTTAAAACAAGCTGCATAAATTCATTATGCAACAAATTTAAAGTGAAGGGAAATAAACGAAAGAGAGAGTGTGTCTAACGATCTTTAAGGGCTTGTTCCAACCATTTGATTGTATAATCGCCTGAAATGAAATCTTCTTGCTTTAAAATCCATTCATGCAGCGGCAAGGTCGTCTTCACACCAACTATCACAGTTTCGCGAATAGCGCGTTTTAAACGACGGATGCATTCATTGCGATCGCGCCCGTGAACTATCAACTTACCAATCATCGAATCGTAGTAAGGGGGGATGGAATAGCCCTGATAAATGGCGCTATCAAAACGCACGCCAAGCCCACCGGGAGCATGAAACTGTGTAATTTTACCCGGTGATGGGATAAACGTATCGGGATCTTCCGCGTTGATACGAATTTCAATCGAATGTCCGCGTGATCGTAATGACTCTTTAAATGTAAGTTCTTCACCCGCCGCAACTTTAATCTGTTCCGCAATTAAATCCACACCGGTAATCATCTCAGTCACTGGATGCTCAACCTGAATACGGGTATTCATCTCCATGAAATAAAAATTACCGTCTTCATAAAGAAATTCAATCGTACCCGCTCCACGATATCCCATATCGCGAATTGTCTTGGCCGATAAATCTCCGATTTGATCGCGTAATTCTTGTGTGATGACGGGCGAGGGGGCTTCTTCAACCAATTTTTGGTGGCGACGTTGAACCGAACAATCACGCTCGCCCAAATGTATCGCATTACCATGCGTATCACCAAAAACCTGTATTTCGATATGTTTAGGGTTTTTCAGGAATTTTTCGATATAAACCGTGTCATCGCCAAAATTCGCCAGCGCTTCACTACGCGCGCGATCATAGCTTTCAATAAACTCATCAGCATCTTCAACAACCTGCATGCCTTTACCACCACCGCCTGATGCAGCTTTGATGATCACAGGAAAGCCCATATCGCTAGCAATTTTCAAGCCATCTTGTGAATTTTCAACACCGCCTTCTGACCCGGGAACAACAGGAAGCCCAAGCGCCATAACTGTCTGCTTGGCTCTCACCTTGTCACCCATCTGCTCAATATGCTCTGGCGTCGGTCCGATAAAGGCAAACCCATGCTCTTCAACCATGCGGGCAAATTGCGCATTTTCTGACAAAAACCCGTAACCCGGATGAATAGCATCCGCATTGGTCAAGGCTGCCGCACTTAAAATCGCCGGAATGTTAAGATAAGAATCGCGCCCCGCAGGAGGGCCGATACAAACGCTTTCATCCGCTAAGCGTACTGCCATAGAATTGGCGTCCGCCGTTGAATGAACCGCAACGCTTTCCACGCCCATCTCGCGACAGGCACGAATAATACGAAGGGCAATCTCACCGCGATTGGCAATCAAGACTTTTTTGAACATAGAATTTACTCAATCACCATCAAGACATCGCCAAATTCAACAGGCTCGCCATTTTCAACCAGAATTTGCGTAACCGTACCGCCTTTATCCGCCTTGATCGGATTCATAACCTTCATCGCTTCAATAATCATCAATGTATCACCGGGCTTAACGCTATCACCTTTAGAAACAAATGACGGCGCGTCAGGATCGGCTTGCATATAGGCTGTTCCCACCATCGGCGATGTTACAGCACCCGGATGGCTACCTGCTGTCGTTCCCGGTGCATTTGTATTGCCTTGTCGTGGAACAGTCGGATCAGATTGGATATTTCCGCCAACAGCTGGCGCCGCTGCAACAACTGCAGTCCCACCGCCTTTGCTGACTCGAATAGCTTGATCTCCATCGGCCACTTCAATCTCGGTAAGCCCTGTATCATCTAACAAAGCTGCTAGTTCTTTAATCGCTTTAGAATCAATTTTCATGCGTCAATATACTCGTTGTTATTCAAGTCTTGATGATTACAAGACTTCACTAAGTTTTTCAAGAGCTAGCACGTAACCTTGTCCACCTTGTCCCGCAACAACATGTGATGCGACACTTTCAATAAAGGAGATATGGCGGAATTCTTCACGTGTTTTCGGATCGGAAATATGCACTTCAATAATAGGAACATCCAGCAATTTCAACGCATCGTGAATAGCAACGGAGGTATGCGTATACGCTGCTGCATTGATAATTATACCGTCAAATAAGCCGCGCGCATCTTGTATCCAGGTAACAAGCTCGCCTTCGTGATTGGATTGACGAAAATCAATATCTGCATCGTGAATTTGCGCCCACTCAAGGCACTTGCCCTTAATATCATCCAAGGTCTGATCACCATAAATATCAGGCTCGCGAAGACCCAGCATATTTAAATTCGGCCCATTCAGAATTAAAATCTTCAAATCGAATCTCGCTTAATTCTCGCTTAATGAGTGTGTCCGTCGTCGCCATGCCCGTCATCATTATGCTCTGGATCAGGGGCGTGAGAACGTAAGACAGGTGGAATATCACCCGGCGCACGTACCAACACAGGAACTTCCATATTGGCACCGTTTTGATCGTAAAAACGGATGCTGAAAAGATCGCCCTGCTTCAACGGCGCTTTTAAATCAAACAACATTATATGCTTGCTTGAGGGACTAAGCTGGATATCCTCATGCGCTTTAACACTATAGGATTCAACTTCGCGCATTTTCATCACACCATCTTCTTCTAAATGCGTATGCAACTCAACATTTTCAGCAACAGAGCTTTCTGCGCGGACAATGCTTAAATCATTATCGGTAACATTGAGAATCATCCCTGCGACCACCCCATTCTTTTGGCTTTGAGAGGTTGCGAAGGAATAAAATTCAAACCCATTTATACCAAGCGTCATTGATTTATTGGTAGTATCCTCCGCCAAGACAGGGCTGCTCAAAACTGCTAAAGCACCTGCCATCATCAAAATACGTTTCATTTTATTGTCCTCTTGCTTCATCAAATAAATTTAGAAAATCACTCACACCGATATCGCTATCGGGAGAAAACATAATATTAGAGCCAATGGCATAAGTTGGCGTAGAATTCATACGGTATCTCTTGAAGAGTGTTAGATTTTTTTCGACCATTTCTTGAACGCTATCACTCTCAAAATCGGCCTTGAATTGTTCAGGATCAATTCCGACTTGAAGCGCTAAATCACGCATAACATCGTCATTGATAACACGATAATTTTCCATCACGGCGTCATGCATCTCTTCAAACTTACCTTGTTTTGCCGCCGCATATGGCAACAAAGCTGAATTAAGTCCTTCCGCGCCAAGAACCGAAATAGGACGTGGTAGAAAACGCACATTGCCGTCTTGCTCAACGGCTTGGGTAACAATCGGATGGGCTGTGCGACAATAAGAACAAGCATAATCAAGAAATTTCACAATGGTGACATCCCCGTCAGGATTACCAAGAGTATATTCAGCCTCGGCGTTCAACAAAGAATGTTGCAAAACCTTAAACCTGACCGTCTCAAATGCGAAATAAGCGCACGCTATAACGATCAGGGCTATAAAAATACGAAAAGCCATAAGAGGAATATCCTAATCTTTTATTTGTTCTCGCGCGCGTCTTCAATCGCGGCGAGCATACCATCTTCACCAATGTAACCGGGGTAAAGTGTCTCTTCAACAATGAAGGCAGGCGTGCCGTTAATGCCGATAGTGCGGGCCAATGCGATATCCGCATCAATCATGGCTTGCACATCATCAGAATTTGCATCCTTTTTCATTTTTTCAACATCAAGGCCAAGATCTTTGGCAATTTTAGAAAGCTGTTTTTCTTCCTTCTGGCCTTTATGCTGCATTAATGCGACATGATATTCAAAATACTTGTCTTGCTTTTTCGCCGCGAGAGCCCATTGTGCCGCTGTCATAGACGTTGGCCCTAGGATCGGCATTTCTTTAAAAACAAAACGAACTTTCTTGTCACTTTGAGAAATCGATTGAACATCCGGCAACGCGCGTTTGCAATATCCGCAATTATAATCAAAAAATTCAACAATTGTAACATCCGCATCTGCCGGGCCGATTGACGGCGCATCGGCGCTGGTCAATTTGGCAATATTGTCTTTAATCGCGCTTGCTGCCTGCTCTTGTTGTTTTTGTTCTTCCTGTGCGCGTTGTGCATCAATCGCATCGAAAATCACTTGTGGATTTTCAAGGATGTAATCTCTGATAATGGGACCCATCGCATCTTTTTGCGCTGCGTTAAATACATCGTCTTGCGCCTGTGATGAACTTACCTGACCAAGTGCGAAAAATCCCGCCGCTCCTGCAATGGCAGTTGTTAAAATCAATTTCTTTGTAATCGTATTCAGCATAATTTTCTCCTTGTGGGCAACTGGTTCAATAAATATGGGTTAATTCTCTATAGGTTTCAATGTTTTAATATAATCTAGTAAATCCCGCGCTTTGACCCAAGTCGCGCTTTGCGCTGGCTCATTAGATAAGACCGCTTGTGCCAATTGCTCGGCATAAGGAAGACGGCGTTGTAAGACCGCTTCTTCGGCCAAATGAACCTTGGCTAAATTTTCCTGCCCTAAACGTCCATGCGCTGTTGCCAATAATCGGTGTACCCGCCCTGACCGACGTTCGCGCTTTTCCGCGCGTTGTAACTGTTCTATCGCCTCGTTCAAATTTTGTTCATTATCTCCGCTTTCAATTAAAGCATGGGCGTATGCGATGCGAAACAATGCTTCTTGCGGTTTTAATTCAATGGCTTTGCGATAAGGCGATAGGGCTTCTTGAAGGCGTGAAAAATCAACCAGCATTTGCCCTTTCAACTCGTGAAAATAGGGATTGTCTTTCTCCACAGCAATCAGAGCATCAATACCCGAGATAGCCTCTTCAATCCGGTTCTCGCGATAGGCAGCAATCGTTCTGGCATATTGCGCGGGGATGCTGACATCGCGATCATCATATTCCCAAGCCACACGCCCCGGCGATATAAAACCGATCAATTTCGCCCGCATGCGTGTATGCTGATCTTCCCAGGATGCCGGAAAGTCTTTGTCAAAATAAGGGGATTTTTCGGCGCGATTACTCACCGCATTAATACGATCGCGCGTCAAAGGGTGTGTGCGCACATATTCCGCCTGACGAGAGGTCGGTAATAATTCCTGATCTTGTAGCTTGCCCAAAAAACTGGCGAGCCCGCTTGGGTTATATTTGGCGCTTTCAAAATAAGAAAGCGCGGCTTGGTCGGCTGAGGATTCATTGACCCGCGTATGGGATAGTAATTTGCGCTGCGCAATACTCTGCGATCCTGATATAATCGACGTTGCCGCCCCGCCATTGCCGCTCAATACGGCTGCGCCAAGACCAATCACCGCGCCGAGAATACTCTCATAAGAGGCGCGTTCAAACGCATCGCGTGTGGAAATCAAATGACTGCCCGCAATATGGCCAAGCTCATGCGCAAACACGCCCATTAACTCGCCCGGCCCATCAGTTTTTTCAATCAGGCCAGTATAGAAAAAGATATTCGCGCCGCCCGCGACAAAGGCGTTTAATTCATTTGATTGCACCAAAATGACATTCACGCTACCGGCAGGAATTTGCGCCGCGTCCAACAAAGGCGCGCTCCATTCCTTGAAGTAACTTTCAATCTCGCTGTCTCTGATAATGCTGGAAGAATTGCGGTTCTGCGCTTGCGGGCTTTGATAGGGTGCAAATACAACCGCGAGAGCTATAACTCCCGCGACAACCACACCAAATTTTCGACGCATTGTTTTTTTCATGCTTAAATATCCATTCGCAAAAAACCAGCATAGCGTTACAAGGTAAATAAATATAGAATCTATTACGTAAGAAACAAAACAAACCTTTTATGATTTTTAATTACATTGACCTTATATGGCTCCCCATCGCGTTATTTGTAGTGCACAAAGAACAACGCATCATAACCGCTGCCTATTTTATTTCCTGTTTCATTATGATGCGTCTGCAAATTGAAATGCTTCACGCTATGGGCTTTCCAACGGGCATCTTGCCCATCATCAAATACCCTGTCGAAATCACGGCAATGGTTGTTTATATGGTGTTTTATGTTGCCTTTATCGCTTTGGCGTATTGGTCACCAAGAACCAACAAACACATATTTCTCGCCGCCAGTATCTCGATCTTTTTCGCCACAATGCTAACCGCTATGGTAATTATGCTGTTATAATAAGATTTATATGCTAAGACTTTGAAAGATAAGAAATTGTACCGAACAAATGTGAAGCGCATATAAATGCGTAAAACGAGGCCAGAGGCCGTAAAATGTCACGTAACAAAGCAAAACAAAAAGTTAAAACCGCAAAAGGCCGCAAAAGCGGCTCGACCCGTTGGCTCAATCGCCAACTCAATGATCCTTATGTAACAAAGGCGGAAAAAGACGGCCTGCGCGGACGCGCCGCTTATAAGCTACTGGAAATCAATGAAAAACTGGATTTTCTAAAAAAAGATCAAGTCATTGTCGATCTCGGTGCGGCGCCCGGCGGATGGTGCCAAGTTGCCACGGCAGTAGGCGCAAAAGTCATCGCCATTGACCTCCTTGAAATTGACGAGCTTCCCGATGTCGATTTCATCCAGATGGATTTCATGGAAGACGACGCCCCAGAAATTCTTAATAAAATGGTAAAAAAATATAATCCGGACGGACTTGTGGACGCAGTAATCTCCGACATGGCGCCCAATACTACAGGACATAAACAGACCGATCACTTACGCATCATGGCCGTTGTTGAGGCCGCCTATTATTTTGCCAAAGAAACTTTAAAACCCGATGGTATCTTTATCGCTAAGGTCTTTCAGGGCGGCACGCAAAATACGCTTCTTGCAGAAATGAAAAAAGATTTTAAAACCATTAAACATATTAAACCCCCCGCCAGCCGCAAAGAATCCTCCGAGCAATATTTAATTGCACAAGGCTATAAAGGCTAGCATTCTAAAAAACCTTTACATCCGCTAAAATTCCGCTATAACTCACTTGCAAATTAACCACATATTTTCAGGTGTTTGCACATGGCCAAAATAAAAGATCCCACACAAATCCGTGAAGCCCTCACATTCGATGATGTCCTGCTTGTCCCCGGCGCATCCGAAGTGCAACCCAATGAAGTTGACACGACCACAAAGCTGACAAAGAAAATTAGCCTGCATTTGCCCATTATCTCTGCTGCGATGGATACCGTGACTGAATGCGATATGGCCATCGCCATGGCACAAGCGGGCGGCATCGGCATACTTCACCGTAATATGGACATAGAGGCACAGGTCAATGAAGTGCGTAAAGTCAAACGCTTCGAATCCGGTATGGTCGTTGATCCCATTACCATCAATCCAAATGCGACGCTTGAACAAGCGTTAAGTATGATGCAACAAAACCGTATCTCCGGCATTCCTGTAACAGAAGACAATGGTGAGCTTGTCGGCATTTTAACAAACCGCGACGTGCGTTTTGCCGAAAACCCGCTTCAACCCGTGCGCGAGCTTATGACAGCTGATAACCTTGTCAAAGTTTACAATACAGTTGAAAAAGATCAGGCAAGAAAGCTTCTTCATCAACACCGCATTGAAAAACTGCTCATCGTTGATGATAACGAAAAATGCATTGGCCTTGTGACGGTAAAAGACATCGAAAAATCTCAAAATTTTCCACACGCGACTAAAGACGATCATGGCTCTCTACGTGTCGGAGCGGCTGTTGGAACGGGTGAAGTCAATGGCGTGGAGCGTGCATTGGCTATGGCGGGTGCAGGTCTTGACCTTGTAGTGGTTGATACAGCGCACGGCCATTCAAAAGGCGTTCTCGATACAGTGCGCACAATCCGTAAAAACGCGCCAAGTACATTACAAATTATGGCAGGAAACATTGCTACTGGCGACGCCGCAAAAGCGCTTATCGATGCGGGCGCAGATGCCGTTAAAGTCGGTATTGGTCCGGGGTCAATCTGTACAACACGTGTTGTCGCGGGTGTCGGTGTGCCACAATTAACCGCCATCATGGATGTTGCCGCAATATGCGCGAAAAAAGGAATTCCTGTCATTGCTGATGGTGGTATTAAATATTCGGGCGATTTTGCTAAAGCCATCGCCTCGGGCGCGGATGCCGCCATGATGGGCGGTGTATTCGCAGGAACCGACGAAGCACCGGGTGAGGTGATCCTCTATCAGGGACGCTCCTATAAATCATATCGCGGCATGGGATCAGTCGGCGCAATGGTGAAAGGATCGGCGGATCGTTATTTCCAAGGGGGCGTCACCCAATCCAACAAACTCGTTCCAGAAGGCATCGAAGGGCGCGTGCCGTACAAAGGGCCAATCTCGACTGTAGTACACCAAATGGTTGGCGGTCTCCGCGCGGCTATGGGCTACACAGGCGCAAAAAACATTAAAGAGATGAAGGAAAACGCGGAATTTATCCGCATGACCGGCGCAGGCTTTAAGGAGTCACACGTACATGACGTGACAATTACCCGCGAAGCGCCGAATTATCGCACCGAAAGTTAAGCGGTTCCACGCAATTTTTGTTTATGAAGGCTGATAGCAGGCTTGCGTAAGATCGGCTCTCTTTGCAGAGCAACTGTTTCTACGGGAATACCCGGAACATTCGCCGCCTCACGTGTCCATAATTTAAAAAATTCAGATTTTTTCATATTCCTGCTACCCCAAAAGCATATATTTGTGATTAATGATATAAGCGAAAACAGAAAAATGTCAACCAAACTGCCCTCTTGTATGAAGTGTATTCATATATACGTCTAATAAACACCTCAATATTGCCAGATACACCAATATATCCGCTGTGTATAAAAAAGGGTTACAACACTATAAAAAAAGACTAATGTCCGCGCAGAACAACCGGAAATTAAGCCATGAAACCAGCCGCCCGCATCCAAGCCACAATTGACGTTCTCACACGCATCAAAGAAAATGATCGCGTCCCGATGGATAGCGCCATCGGCGATTACATGCGTCAACGCCGCTATATCGGCTCCAAAGACCGCGCCAACATCGCCGAGCGTTGTTACAACATGGCACGCGCCCATGCGCGCTTGGGGTGGTGGTTAGAAAAATTCGAAGCCGAAGATACACCAAGAAACCGCATCCTCTTTTGGCTACTTGTCGCCGAAGTCACAGGAGAGCCTGGACGCATCGAAAAATATATCACCGATCTTTTTGACGGAACAAAATATGCGCCCGAGGAATTAACCGGCCAAGAACTCCACTACATCAAATTAGTACGTGAAGGAAAAATGATTGGCGGCGGCATTGACCACGCCGATATGCCAGATGCAGTGCGCGCCGAGGTTCCGCCAAAATATGAAGCCCAACTCCGCAGCTATTTTGGTAAAGATTTTGAAATCGAAATGGCCGCTATGCTCAAAACGGCCACGCTTGATCTACGCGTCAATACATTCTTAATTGATCGTGAAAAAGCGCAAGCCTCACTTAAAAAAGATGACGTAGAGACAAACGAAGGCACATACGCAGATACCGCATTACGCTGCGTTGAAAAATCCTACATCTCCCGCACCAAAGCATTCACCAAAGGATGGGTTGAAATCCAAGACGAGGGATCACAGCTTATCGCCCAACTTTGCGACGCACAGCCCAAGATGCAAGTCCTCGATTATTGCGCAGGGGCAGGGGGCAAAACCCTCGCGCTCGGCGCAGCGATGAAATGCAAAGGGCGCATCGTTGCCATGGACAACGATTCCCGCCGCCTTCAAAAAGGCCGTGATCGCTACAAAAAAGCCCGTATCGCCGATATTATCGAAGTGCGCAGCCTCGAAGACGAGAAAAACCGCAAATGGGTAAAACGTCAAAAAGGAAAATTCGACATCGTCCTGACCGATGTCCCCTGCACGGGAACAGGCACGTGGCGTCGCAACCCAGACATGCGCTGGCGCCAATTCGGTCCAACGCTTGAAGAGCTTATACCCATCCAGGCCGAGATCATGGAAAAAGCAAGCGCCCTCGTTAAGCCGGGCGGAAAATTTGTCTACGCGACATGCTCATTACTGGCCGAGGAAAACGAACATCAAATCGAAAAATTCCTCAAAAATCATGGTGATGAATTCGAAGTACAGCCCGTCCCCGAACAATTCGGCAAACCATATCTCCGCATGACCCCCCACCGTCATCAAACCGACGGCTTTTTCACCGCGGTTTTAATAAGAAAAGAATTGACATAACATAAGCATGCTTGTATGTCTTATGGCATGTCAGCTTTAAATAGAAAATTATTCTCTGTTCTGTCTCATCACGACGGCAAAGGCAACCTTGCGTGGCAAGCATCTGAATTACAATGCGATAATATTTTCGACTTGGTCGAAAAATACAGACAAGCTGGTCAAAAAGGCTTTATCGTCAGAGATGCACAAACACCTGAACAAGCAATTGAACGTGTTAAAAACTTAAACCAAACACCAGCCACAATCGAAACAGCATATGTTCTATAAAAAAAGCCCGCTCAAATGAACGGGCTTTTCTAATTCTGCAATGCTTTTTAACCTTAAGCAGCCTTAGCCTCGCTTGATTTAGCGCGCATTTCTTTTGCCGCTTCAACCATGTGCTTCAATGCTTCTTTTGTTTCCGGCCATGCACGTGTCTTAAGACCACAATCAGGATTGACCCAAATCTGACGCTCCGCCAAATTCGCTTTCGCTTTATCAAGCAAATCAACCATCTCTTGCGTACTAGGAACGCGCGGTGAGTGAATATCATAAACGCCCGGACCAATTTCATTCGGATAGTTATAATCAATAAACGCCTCAAGCAATTCCATCTGTGAACGTGAACATTCGATCGAAATCACATCTGCATCCATCGCGCCGATGGAATCAATCACATCATTGAACTCTGAATAACACATATGCGTGTGGATCTGTGTTTCGTCCTCGACACAACATGAAGAGATACGGAAATTCTCAACCGCGTTATCAAGATACTCTTTCCAGTCATCACGACGAAGTGGCAAACCTTCACGGAACGCCGCTTCATCAATCTGGATCATCTTGATGCCTGCTTCTTCGAGATCCTTCACCTCGTCACGAATTGCCAAAGCAATCTGACGCGCTGTATCATTACGTGGTTGATCATCACGAACAAAAGACCACTGCAAAATTGTGATCGGGCCAGTTAACATCCCTTTCATAATCTTGTCTGTCTGCTCTTGCGCGAATTTCGACCATGCAACTGTCATCGCTTTCGGACGGGAAACATCACCAAAGATAATCGGCGGCTTAACGCAACGCGTACCATATGATTGAACCCAACCATATTGAGAGAACGCGAAACCATCAAGCTGTTCACCAAAATATTCAACCATGTCATTGCGCTCTGGCTCACCGTGAACAAGAACATCCAAATCAACCTCGTGTTGGAATGCAACAACGTCTTTGATTTCCTGCTCCATCGCGGCCTTATAAGTAGCTTCGTCAATGTTGCCTTTCTTAAAGTCCGAACGTGCTTTACGGATTTCTTTCGTTTGTGGGAAAGACCCGATAGTCGTTGTCGGATAAAGCGGAATATCAAGCGCAGCATGTTGCTTTTCCTGACGCGTATCGAACGATGACTTACGTTCTTTCATATCTTCTGTGATGTGGGATACACGATCCTCAACCACTTTGTTATGAATACGCGGAGAGTTTTTACGGCTTTCTTGAGCATTATTGCTAGCAGTCAAACCACTTGCAATTTTCTCACGACCGTCATTGGCACCTTTTGCAATCAATGCAATTTCGTCCAATTTCTGTGTCGCATACGCCATCCAACCCTTAAGCTCGTCATCAAGCTTAACCTCGGATGCCAAATCAACAGGTGAATGCAAAAGCGAACAACTCGGCGCAACAAACACACGCTCGCTACCAAGCTGTGCAACGGCTTTTTCAACATAGCTAAGAGACTTGCCGATATTGTTTTTCCAAATGTTGCGTCCATCAACAACACCCAATGAAAGGATCTTGGTATCACCAATCAACGAAAGCGCCTGCTCAACGTCTTTGGCGGCATCATTTGATGTAGTGTTTGCACGGCCTGAACCACGACAAAGATCAATATGGATAGCATCAACAGGAAGCGAGAACGCAAGCTCTGCATTATCTTTCAAGCTTTCGAAGTAAGTGGTGGTAATGATCTTAAGACCTTCAGGGACAACAAGCGCATCATAAGCCGCCTTAATCGCACCCTGACCAATTTCACAAAGATCGAGGCTGAAAATAGGTTCGTCAATTTGCACCCATTGCGCACCGCGCTCTGCCAAACCGGCAAGAATTTCGTTATAAACAGGGATCAAACCTTTAACAAATTCAACATGGTCAAACCCGTCATATTGTGGCTTTCCAAGGAACGTATAAGTCGCAGGACCGGCAATCACAGGGCGTGTTTCAATGCCCAATGCTTTTGCTTCATCATATTGATCAAAAATCTTGGTTGATGAAAGCTTCGGTGTCATGCCTTCTTCAAATTCAGGAACAAGATAGTGATAATTCGTGTCATACCACTTGGTCATTTCCATCGCTGTCACATCAAGACCATCACGCTGAGCGCCGCGCGCCATCGCGAAATAAGTGTCCAGATCAACATTGCCGCCCGTGTGCTTATAACGTGAAGGGACAAGGCCAAGCGTTGTTGTTAAATCAAGAATAAGATCGTAATAAGCAAAATCATTCGACGGAATATGGTTAAGACCAGCATCTTTTTGACGCTTCCAATTCGCCGCACGAAGGTCTTTACCAAGTGCCAAAAGCTCGTCTTTAGAAGAGTTACCCTTCCAATAGGCTTCAACGCCTTTTTTAAGTTCACGCATAGGGCCAATGCGGGGAAATCCGAGATTAGTCGCTAAAACCATTGTTTTTTTCTCCAAATATTATTCGTATTTTTTTTCAATCAGCCCTTGGAATATAGGGCTTTTCCGCGGCGGTCAAGGGGGAATTTAGCCATATGCCAATGCGCGATCAGGACCTTGGACTGGAAGCAATCGATCAAGCATATATAAGACGCTCGGATGTAAGCTCAAATTCTCAACAGCATGATCTACTCGTTGCAATCCAGGATAGCGTATTTTTACCGCTGCCAAAGCCGTTTCGAACTCAAAAGGGCAAGGGTTTTTATGCGCTGCACACGCTTAATAACCTAACGCCTTGCATGCTTCTGTCGTAATACTGGCTTTATTCAACGTGTAAAAATGGATGTGCTCGACACCATTTTCCGCTAAATCCTGAGCCTGTGTCACCAAAAGCTCGGTGGCGACTTTAACCGCTTCTTCGGGCTTATTCTCCAAACCCACAAATTCCTCGCGCAGCCAAGACGGCACATGCGCCTGACAATTTTTCGCAAAACGCACCAATCCGCCAAAATCGTGGATAGGCACCAAACCCGGCACAACCGGCTTATCAATCCCCGCCGCCGCGCATTTATCAAGGAAACGGTAATACACATCATTGTCAAAAAAGAACTGCGTAATGGCGCGTGTACCCCCCGCATTAAGCTTTGCCTTTAATGTCGCAATATCTTCATCCAGATTTTTGGCATCGGGATGTTTCTCGGGATACGCGCCCACTGAAATCTCGAAATCATGGCGGCTCAGGATATCGGCGATAAATTCTGGTGTGCTTGTGTAAAACTCATCCCCTAAGAAATCATCAAATGTTTTATCCTTCGGGATATCGCCGCGTAACGCAACTATATGACGTACATTCTTACCCCAAAGCTCTTCAATATACCCTTGCAGCTCTTTGCGCTCCGTTGTCAAAAACGTGAGATGCGATGCAATCGGCATCGGCTGTTCAGCCGCCATGCGCTCGGCAATTTGCAACGTCTTGTCTTTCGTTGTTCCGCCCGCACCATAGGTCACAGTCATAAATTTAGGATCTAACGCCGCCAGTTTCGGCACCGCTTCCCACATTACCTCTTCCGACTCGGCGGATTTGGGCGGGAAAAATTCAAATGAAATATCAGGTTTCTTGCTCATCCAAAGATTTTTAACAGGTAACGCAAAACAGACAAGTATAAATTTATTGACATATTAATAAACCAAACATTAGAAACGTCTTATGCTCGTTTATCGCTTCAAACCAAACGCCCGCCATAGCCTTGTCAGCCTTTTTATAGGCCGCGATATGAATGGTGAAGGCAGCATCGTAAGTTTATTCAACGCCAATGTTAAAGTAAATGAACACAAAAGATTACAAAGCATCCGTATTATCGAAAGAGATAGAAATTTGGAAGACGTATCCGGCGCCATATATGATGCAATCGATGATATATGGTGCTACCCGAAATGGGCTGATCCGAAAGGCATAAAAGTACCGCCCAGAGCATTCATGCTTTTATCACATAACATCGCCCAAGCCATTCAAATAGGGTTTATAGGCATTGAAGGCGACAATATGAACGGGTTAAAGGCTATTGCCACCGGCGCGCGAGAACAACTCACAAACGTGACTCGCGGCGAGAGCAGACTAATCACCTTCGCCGATCCCCCTGAAATTCTAAGTAAATAATCTTTGCATCCGCCGCGCTTGCCGTTTAAATA
>Ga0115567_10002468_pt1 | contig 18296 bp, 14 predicted proteins | sample COGITO_mtgs_1204_2_FD_88679 | JGI IMG/M metagenome (GOLD analysis project Ga0115567, IMG submission 88679) | Pelagic marine microbial communities from North Sea - COGITO_mtgs_120412 | ecosystem: Environmental > Aquatic > Marine > Epipelagic | place: Germany:Helgoland, sampling site Kabeltonne... | reverse complement strand
GTTTTCCACCTTTACAGAAACCGTAATAACCTTGTAAAACAGTGCTATATAACTTATATGCCCATTTTTTTTTAAAAAATCAAGAATCAGCCTAAAGGAACTCAAGTCTGCGCCGATACAGTTAGTCGAGGGGTAATGCAATTAGTGATTGCCTTACCATTATGAGGTTGCTGATCCAAGCCTAGTGAACTTGCATCAGCGTTATACATAAAGACAAGTTGAGCTCCTGCAAAGTCGATACTCTGCCAGATTGATATCCGACATAGCCATGCTCTCTCAATATGCTTGTTTTTTATGGAGGTAGTAAATGTCTATTTTTGTTAATACTAATATTTCTGCATTAAATGCCCAGCGTCAATTATTCGGCTCCAGCAACGCTTTAGATAAATCGTATGAACGCTTATCTTCAGGATTTCGCATCAATTCTGCTGCAGACGATGCGGCGGGCCTCAGTATATCCCAACGCCTAACGTCTCAAATAGAAGGTATGGGCCAAGCTGTCCGCAACGCTAACGATGCCATTTCTTTAAGCCAAACTGCTGAAGGCGCACTTGGCGAAACGACCAGTGCTCTCCAGCGAATACGCCAGTTGTCGATTCAATCGCAAAATGGCATCAATAGCGCGGCAGACCGAAATGCTCTCAATACAGAGGTGTCTGCGCTTAAGAGTGAAATATCACGCATAGCCACCGACACTCAGTTTAATGGACAAGACTTGTTTGATGGTTCATATTCGGCAAAATTTTTAGTTGGCGCTAATAGTGGTCAAAACATTTCAGTTAATTTATCTGCGGGCAGCATCGCCACTGCTGGATTTAGCTCAACAGGTCTTGGTTTAGCCGCTCTATCCGTATCCACCGCCGCGGGCGCTTCTGCAGCTGTAGCAACAATCGATACTGCATTGTCGGCTGTTGCCAATGTCCGCGCCGATTTAGGCGCTTTAGAAAATAGATTTCAATCTTCAATTCGAAATTTAAGCAATGTGAATGAAAATCTAGCAAGTGCAAGGTCTCGTATCACCGACACCGATTTTGCCGCTGAAACCGCAAATTTAACCAGAAACCAAATTTTACAACAAGCGTCTATTGCCGTGCTAAGTCAAGCCGCTAATAGACCTCAGGCTGCTTTATCTTTATTAGGATAATTCTTTACTAGAATAACTCTCTGTAAAAATGTATCTCTATTCAGATAATCAGGCTAAAAAAAGTGTTTTTTAGCTGAACAAAAGTTGCGTTGAACGGGCGGTTCACCAGATATTATGGTGCAACCGCTCCTCCTTTTTAAGGTGAGATAATTATGGACATGGTAAACACAAAAGTGGGCATGAGTATTGCGAAGGATTCAAGCTCTATTATTAATGATAAAACCTTTGCTGCTAGTAGTTTGGTCGGTTTTTCAAGTGGTGTAAGTCAGTTTGCAAAAAGTGAAAATGTACACACGACTCAGCAACTCAAAAATGCCGAAAAACCAATAGGCAATTTGGCGGAACAAGAGCGAGTTAGCAACGACAAAAAACGTAAAGTAAATTCTGAAAATGCCGATACCAATACGAGAGAGGTAAATGTTAGCTTTTCGGATACCGTAAGCAACATTAATGAGCAACTGCAAACAAATGGCACAAATATTTCATTCAATGTGGATGACACTGCCAAGCAGCCCGTAATTATCGTCACCGACAAAGACAGCGGCAAGGTAATACGGCAAATTCCTACCGAGGAAGTGCAAAAGTTTGCAGAGCACGTAAAAGAAATAGAGTCTGGCGCCCAGTCCATCCTTGGACTAGTTTTGGATAAGCAGGCTTAATTATGAGGTAATGTATGAGTATTCAATCGTTAGGTGTAGGATCGGGTATAGACTTAGAATCCTTAGTAGGGCAGTTAATTGCTGCTGAGCGCGGGCCCAAAACACAAAGACTAGACACTCGGGATGAATCCTTACGGAATGAAATATCAGCAATTGGCTCAATAAAAGCGCAAATTGGTGAATTTGAAGATATTATTAAAGACCTTCAAACCGAAGGCAATTTGAGCGGTCGCGAGCCGACCATAGAAAACCCTTCAGAAGACAATGATGTGTTGTCGGCAACTCCGACCAACGCAGCACTGCCCGGGACGTATGAAATTGCAGTAACTCAACTCGCTCAAGGCAGTCGAATTGAAACAGCGCGTGCAGATGAGGGCGGCTTTGCCAGCTCAAGCGATTCAGTATTAAGCGCAGGTAGTGCCGACCTTACCTTTAAGATTGATGCCAGCGGCGATGAATTCTCTATTTCAGTTGCCGCAGGCACCACGCTCGCTGAACTTCGCGAGCTTATCAATAATGATGAAAATAATTTTGGTGTGCAGGCGAATATCATCAATACAGGCACGCCAGGCGGCGGCGCTAAGTTAGTATTTACCTCAAGCGTCACGGGCGACGGTAACGACCTGCAAATAGTAAATACCAACGACGCCCCTGAATTTTCAAAACTCACCACCGAATCTTCACTAGGCTTGCCCAGTGATTTAAGCATTGAAACGGCTAATCAAGCGAGAAACGCAATTGCCAGCGTCGATGGAATAGAGGTACAGAGCGACACAAACAAATTCGATAACACGATTCAGAGCGTTCGCTTCGACGTCAAAGAATTGTCAGACAAAGACAGCTTAGGTGAGCCAATTGCGTCAAAACTAACCATTGGCTTTGATGCTGAGAAACTTGAAGAAAAAATTCGTGAGTTTGTCGATAAATTTAACGACCTCACTGACAATCTAGGCAAAATGACGCGCTATGGTTCGACAGAGCTTGAAGACGACGGCCCGCTTGCCGGTGACTCTACTGTGCGCGGCATTCAAAGCGGTATGGCCAGTATTTTGGGCAGTAATAATCCAGACTCCCTTATTGGTAGCTTATTTGCACTTGGCATTGAATTGACAACCGACGGTAAACTAGAAATTGGCAGTAACGATTTTGGCTTAGGTTCAGGTGCAGACCGACTTAAAAATGCGCTAAACGATAATTTTGATGACATTGATAATTTGTTTAATTCAGATAACGGCATTGCATCAAGATTACTAGAGTTCACAGAACAATACACGCAGTCTTCAGGCATATTAAAAGGCCGCGAAGATTCGATAAAAGACCAACAAGATGTAGTGCTTACCGACCGTGAACGATTCGAAATTAGAATGATTAGTTACGAACAAACGCTTCGCAGCAAGTATTTAAGTTTAGACACTACCGTTGCTAGATTGCAGCGCACCGGTAATGCGCTGTTTGCATCCTTAGGACGATAGAAATGTCATTAAAAGCAATTAATGCGTATAAAAAAGGCAGTTTGAAACAAGATGTTGCCAGTGCTGATCCACACCGTCTCACACTAATGCTAATGCAAGGGGCCATTGACAAACTTGCCTATGCGAAAGGCAGTATAAGTCGCGACGACCTTAAAGGGCGCTCTGACAACGTTTCTAAAGCTACGGCTATCTTCATCAATCTACGCGATACCTTGAACGTAGCGGTGGGCGGAGAATTTGCTGATAATTTGTATAACTTGTATAACTATATAATAGACAAGTTGACAGAAATTAACGTCGATAACGGTATTGGCATTATTGATGAAGTAATCAGTTTGTTTGGACCTATTAAAGATGCATGGGCACAGATTCCAGAGCAAGCTAAACAAGAAGCCTACGCTAAATCTCAACAGGCTAATCATCAGCCCGCTAACTTATAGGTAAATCGTAGTGAGTAGTTTTGCTAACTTACAGCATGCGTATACCCCCCCTAAACTGGCATTGCTAAATCAAGAACTTGATGAGGCATTGCTTAGTACACCTATCGATGAATCCGTTTTACAAAAAATAATCACAAAGCGCGCGAACTTGGTAGAGTCCTTGCTTAATACTTTAGACGAGCAACCAAAAAGACGCTTTGCCGCTAACGAGCTTAAATCGAACGACTTAATAATTGACCTTGTTGAAAAACATCGACGTTTAATTAAAACCGATTTAGCCAGCGTGAATAAAGCCTCTAAAGCTATTAAGAAATATCACCAAGTATAAATATGCTAAATGACATACGGCTCCACTTAGATTCTGACGAAGCTGTTCAGAGTCAAATCGAGCGCAGGCTCGCGCGTAAAATTAATGCCTTTCAAGAGGCTAATATTAAGGCGTTTAACCTATATGTGCCGTCTATCGGTAAAATATTGACGCAATTACCTTTTGAACGTTTGAGCGTGTTCGTAGATAAACACGAACAAACGAATGTTGTTGATTTTCAGTCGGGCACGACTTTGTATAATCCCAATGTCGATAATAATGTTAGGGTGCAGACTGAGGCTTGGCAATACAATAGTGCTTTGCTAAAAAGTAATGACTTAGCCTCGCCAGCAAGGGTTTCACTTCAAGCCAATACTTTTACTGAGCAGCAAAATTATGCGAATGAGTTACGGGAAGTTTGTACACGCCACCCCATAGATACCTTAGTAATTTTAGGCTTGGGGAAGGGCGCGCATATTGAACAACTTTTCGATTTTGATGCCAGTGATTCGTTAGATACAACTCGCGTGAAATACCTCGTTATTTATGAGCCTGACTGGGAGGTACTCAGGTGTACGTTGTCAATATTCGATTGGGCAAAATTTTTAAGGCTTGCTGAGCAGCGTAACTTACAGATATTTTTTCAAGTGGGCACTGACCTTCAACAGATATTCGACGACATCACCGAACTTCAAGAAAAATCCCAAGCCAAACAAATATTGTTTTTTAAGCACACCAATTTGCCCGTTTTTATGCAAGTTATGACTCATATTCAGCAGGGGAAATGGGGGCGGTCGGCAGGCACAATCGCCAATAGTGAAACGGGACACCAGCATCACCACTTACAGCTATTTTCAGCGCTAAATGCAAGTCAATGGCATCCTTCATCAGCTAGCAATTCTTTGTTTAATAGGAATATGGATTTGTTTGCTGAGCATTTTCCTGAAATACACGCTGTTTTCCTCGACTATAAACCAAGGTGTTGGGAAACACTTACGCACAAAGACAGCGGCGCAATTAATCTATACAACCGCTATCACGGAAATTTCTACGCTAGTTATGACCCTGTTCGGGAAGGCCAATTACTAGCCCAGCACTTCACTCAATATCCAAATTTAGACGGCCTAGTGTTTGGATACGAAGGTGACAAGTTACGACACTACATACACAACACGTTTATACGTCAAGCCGACATGATACTGCGAGAGAACGCCGAAAGCGTAGGTGAGTTACCCGAAGAAGTGAAAGCATTGATGGTGTTCGGCTTAGGGTCTGGCTACATGTTGGAGGCTTTGTACAAAGACCATAATGTTCAGAATTTAATCATATGTGAGCCTAACCCTGATTTCTTTTATGGGGCATTACACGCCATTGACTGGGCGCCTATTTTTGAGCGAGCTAAGCAAGGTGAAAATAAGCTTTACATCAATATTGGGGAGGCGAGTTCAAGGCTGTTTAAAGACTTAATGTCTCAGTTTTTAGTGATTGGCCCGCATTTACTCAATGAGACCTTCATCATGCAAAGTTATCATAACCCTATGTTACATCAGGTTTTGTGTGAAGTAAGACAGCAACTTCAAGTTATATTTGCGATGGGTGAAAACTTTGATCATGTGGCATTCGGTATTGCGCATACCGTTAACGCAATGCACAATAGAACGCCGGCTCTGCGCTATGATCCTGCTCAATACCTAAGCCTAACTAACAAACAAACGCCTATCTTTCTGGTGGGTAACGGTCCGTCGCTTGACAGCAGCATAGACATTATTAAAGCACATAAGGGCGAGTCAATAGTGGTTAGCTGCGGAACAGCTCTGCAAGCCTTGCACAAAAACGGAATACGTCCCGATTTTCACGGCGAAGTCGAGCAAAACAGAGCGAACTTTGATTGGGCTTCGCGCATTAACGACAGCGAATATCTGCAGGAAATTACCTTAATTTCAGTAAATGGTATTCATCCAGACACTTGTAAACTTTATAAAAATGTACTCATTGCGTTTAAATCAGGGGAATCATCTACCCACTCATTACTGGCAATGTTACCGGAAAAAAGCTTTCATTGTGTGGACCATGCTTATCCAACTGTGACTAATATGGCTATGAGCTTTTTTCTGGCCATGGGCTTCGAGCAACTGTATCTAATAGGCGTTGATTTAGGCTTCGCCGATCAAAGTAAGCATCATAGCAGTGCATCGGGCTATTACGAGAACGGTAAACAAATATACGACTATCAGCGCGTGCATGCTTCAAATATACGCACAAAAGGAAACCGGCAAGATTGGGTGTTTACCAAAACTGAGTTTAATATCTCCAGAATGATTATTGAACAACTTTTGCTTGAAAGTCGATTAACTAAAACACAACATCTTGAATGTTTTAATTTGTCGGACGGTGTATTTATAGAAGGTGCGTTGCCGCTCGACCCAGACTCCGTGTTAGTAACTGCGACTGAGCAACAAAAACAGCAAGCGCTTATAGCGATGGACTCATGCTTTATGGCAATCAGTTCTGATATTCCAGAGATGTATGCAAAATCATATAAGCAAGATTTTTTGACGCAGCAACTAGCAACATTACAAGGTCTGTCATGCAAAGGTTTATGTAAGAAAGAAGATGTTTACAAACTTGTTAATGACTTAAGTGAGCTTCTATTTGATGCAAAACGTAGGGGCGAATCACTATTTTTCTACTACTTTTTTAATAGCATTAATTATTTGAATGCTGCACTCACTAAGGCAAGTTTGCAGTCCAACGATACACTTGCTTTGCAAGATTGTGCAAGATTGTTGCATAAGTGGAGGGTATTTTTAGCAGACGCCAAGGCTACGTTAATAAATCAATTTTCGATAATCGATGTAGCAGACGCCTTTGGCACGAAACGGGAGCGACTTTTACTAAATTCTTTGGTGAGCGACAAAAATGTGGTTAAATATTATTCGTCGCATACCTTACTTGTCGATACTTTGATGATTGACATTGCTGCGAGTCGTCAAACTGGCGTCGAACTTATTTCAAGTTTTGAAGACGTGGTTGAGATAATCGCGTTAAACAAAATAAACACACCCTTGCTCATTGATGTTTATGCCGTGACTGATTTGAATTTGTTAATTGGAGAGTTCACTAAAGCAATTGAGCGTGGGAACTTTTCCTCATCCACCAATATTGGATTGGTGCTTCACGATTTTGCAATGTTGACATTGTTTAGTGAACAACAACCCGAGATATGTGCGAATATATGCTTACTTTATTGCTCACCCTTATTGGAAACACAAAAAAACAATCAGGCTTTAGAAGCTGGCGTACAAGACTTTTTATTAGCCGACCAGTATTTGCATGTACTACAAGCTAGAGCTCAAGATTTGCACGCATACTCACAAATAATCATTAAGCCCCGGTTCAGCGAGCAGGGTCTGCAAAGCGCATACTCTTATAATAGGGAACGTGCTAATACGTTTGATGAACCGCTTGTTAGTTCTACGATGAATAATTGCGCTCTTGAGCACGATATAGCTCATGATGCATGTCAGGTGCTAGATCACACCAGCAAAGAAGAAGTCAGAAAGGTGTTAAATAACGAGTATGAATCTGTTTCTGTTGCGCGTATTAACGACGCTATAGTAAGCCGTTTGCAAAAAAACAACTGGTTTATGTTTAAACGATATGCAGCACTTTCAAAGCAAAATCAGGCGGGCGGAAGTGACCATAACACGCTTAAAGACAGGCTTGAAAATAGAGGGGTGAAAATGCATCGACTACCTTTCGATTTTGAACTGATAGGGGATTGGCAAAGCCGAGACACCTTAGCAAGTTTTTGTAGTGACATATAAATTGCGCTAGCGCTTAGGAGTAAAGGTAATGATTTCATATGGTAAGCACAGTGTTGATCAACAAGACATTGATGCGGTCAAAGATGTGCTTGAAAACCACTTTTTAACCCAAGGTGCTAAAGTACCGGCGTTCGAAAAAGCGTTGTGCGAGTATACTCATGCAAAGTATTGCGCGGCGCTTAACAGTGGTACGTCGGGCTTACATGTAGCTTGTTTAGCGCTAGGGCTAGGGCATGGAGATATTGTGTGGACCTCGCCGAATTCATTTGCAGCGTCTGCCAACTGCGCGCTGTACTGCGGTGCCAGCGTCGATTTTGTTGATATTGATGCGAGTACTCGAAATATATGCCCCGTTCTTCTAGAGCAAAAACTGCTGCTCGCGCAACAAAACAATCGCGTACCTAAAGCGATTGTTGTAGTGCACTTTGCCGGCGCTAGCTGCGACATGCACACCATAAATGCGCTATGCAAACCTTTGAATATTGCCATTATAGAAGACGCTGCACATGGTCTTGGCGGCAGTTATAAAGGCACTCCTATTGGTTCTTGCGAATATTCAGATTTAGCGGTTTTAAGCTTTCACCCTGTGAAATCTATTACCACCGCAGAGGGCGGCGCCGTTACCACAAACAATGCTGAACTTGCGCACAAATGTAAGCTATTCTCAAGCCATGGGATTACCAAAGACAGCAGTAAAATGGAAGGCGAAACGCAAGGCAAGTGGTATTACCAACAATTGTGCTTGGGATATAACTATAGAATGAGTGATTTACATGCTGCCCTTGGTTTGTCTCAACTTACCAAAATTGATAAGTTCATACAGGCTCGACGACAGTTGGCTAAGCGCTATATGAAAGATTTGTCCAACTTATCCATTTTATTACCAAGTGAAAAAGACTTACATGAATCAAGTTGGCACTTGTTTATGATTGAGCTCACAAACCAAGATCGCAAAGTGGTTTATGACGAATTGCATGATTTAGGCATTGGTGTAAACGTGCATTATATTCCTATTCATTTGCACCCGTATTATCAAAAGCTAGGCTTTGCATGTGGTCAGTTCCCAAACGCTGAAGCGTTTTATGCAAAAGCACTAACAATTCCGTTACACGTCGAATTAAGCAACGAAGATCAGACAAAAGTGATAGCGGCTTTAACAAAAGTATTAAGTAAAACAGCCTGAACCAAGAAGTGTCGGATGCACTATCGCAGCAGCGTGGTTTTTAACCGTATTAATTTTTGATAAAATAGAAGGATAAATGTGAACATTGCTATTATTCCAGCGCGCGGCGCCAGTAAGCGCATAAAAGGTAAAAATATAAAAGTTTTCAATGGTAAACCACTCATTGCTTACTCTATTGAAACGGCGCTTAAATCGAATATCTTTGACGAGGTTATAGTGTCAACAGATTGCCCTGAAATTGCAAAGTTCAGTGTTGAATTTGGCGCTACCGTGCCATTCACTAGGCCTGACTCACTTTCTGACGATTTCACAAACACCCGAGCGGTAATTAATCATGGCCTAAAAAGCATGCAAGAGCTAGGTCACGTGGTAAATTACTGCTGTTGTATATACGCAACAGCTCCATTTATTCAAGGCCGTTATATTCAGCAAGGTCTTGATACATTGAAATCGAATCCAAGCAAAGCGTTCGCATTTTCAATCAGCACCTTCGACTTCCCTGTGCAGCGTGCGCTAAATGTAGGCGAAAATGGCATAAGTCCAATGTTTCCTGAATTTGCAGATTCTCGATCACAAGATTTACCCGAAGCGTTCCATGACGCCGGTCAATTTTACTGGGGAAGTGCAAGCGCGTTTTTAAGCGATAAACATTTATTCTCTAAGCACGCCATTGGTATTCAAATACCGCGGCATCTAGTGCAAGATATCGATACCCTTGAGGATTGGGAGCGTGCTGAGTTGATGTATAAGTCTTATATTAATCCCAGCTAAAGGCTGTTTATTATCCATAGTTCCGCTTATATCGCCTACTTCAAATTAGGCGCTGTTTCTCATCCTTCAATTGAAATCACTGTCTCAAATGACTAGACCATATAACCACAACAGATAACTCGAACTACAACGCCGATAATAAAACAAAACAGATAAACGCTTGCATATTCACCCTATATTTTATGGCTCGACGGTGGACTTAATGCAATTTGTCCGCTTATAAGCGCTTTATATAACCTAAATACACATTTTTGCTGTTAATAGTTACACTTTTAGATAGTATTAAGGGTGTGAAGCAGTAAACCTACGTATAAAATAATAAAATGGGGTGGTATGAGCGAAATTCTTGTTGTTAGCGACAATCAAACGCGCAAACAAAATTTACAAATTATTCTAAATTTTTTAGGTGAAGACACCAAAAGCTGTGAACTTAGTGATTGCTTAAAAACAATCGCTCAAAGTAGCTCATGGGCAGCCATTCTAATTGATGGAGAAGTACCAGAAGTCGCTGAAGATGTTATCGAAAAATTTCCAGATAGCCCATTTATAAATATTGGTTTCCAATTGAACGGCGAACGCAGCTTCACAAATTTAATAGGCTCGCTATTCGAACCTATTACTTATCCGAGCTTAAAAGAGCTATTGCAAAAAAGCGGGGAGTACCACACAGCCAACAGACCGTTATCGTCGTTAGTTACAGGTAAAACTAAATTATTCAGAAGTTTAGTTGGCAATAGTCAAGGAATTACCGATGTTCGTGAATTAATTGAGCAAGTCGCGCCTGTGGACGCGAATGTCCTTATTTTAGGAGAATCGGGCACGGGCAAAGAAGTAGTGGCCCGAAATATTCACTATATGTCTAAACGTCAGCAAGGGCCCTTTGTGCCAGTTAACTGCGGCGCGATCCCAGGGGACCTGTTAGAAAGTGAGTTGTTTGGTCATGAGAAAGGGGCATTTACTGGTGCTATAAGTGCGCGTAAGGGCCGCTTTGAATTGGCTGAAGGAGGTACGCTATTTTTAGATGAAATTGGCGATATGCCGCTGCAAATGCAGGTTAAACTGCTGCGCGTACTACAAGAAAGAATTTTTGAGCGTGTAGGTGGCGCTAAGCCGCTTAAATGCGATGTCAGAATAATAGCTGCTACCCATCGTAATTTAGAAGAGATGATTGTTGCTGGTAAGTTTAGAGAAGACTTGTATTATCGCCTCAATGTTTTTCCAATTGAAACGCCGGCACTGCGTGAACGGGCTCAAGATATCCCGCTACTGCTGCAAGAGTTGGTAACTCGTCTGGAAAATAACAAACAAACGCCGGTTCGCTTTACGCAAACGTCTATGACGTCGTTAATGCGTCATCGCTGGCCGGGTAACGTGCGTGAACTGTCTAACTTAGTAGAACGTTTATCTATTTTACACCCTTCACAAGTGGTCGACATACATCACTTACCGCATAAATATCAATTCGACGAAAACGGCCAACATTCACCTGAAGTGCTTGTTAAAGACGAGGCCTTGCATGAGCAACAAGAGCGCGATGCAATTACCGCCTTATATAAGTACGAAGGCAGTAGTCCCGTTGTAACAGACCAAAACAATGAGTCACAATCGGTCGATACAAATTTGCCTGTCGATGGCGTGAATTTAAAAGAGTATTTGTCTGACTTAGAAATTAATCTTATTAAACAAGCGCTTGAACAACAAGAATGGGTAGTTGCTCGTGCAGCAGACCAGCTTGGTATGCGCAGAACAACCTTAGTTGAGAAAATGCGTAAGTACGAAATTATGCGTTTAGAAAAAGCAGATGGTCAATAATTTGAACACCTTGTCAGTTATTTGACATCGTGTAATTTAGTAAGTTACTGAAATATAATACTAAAATATTGGCATAAGCCATGCATTAAGCAGTGTATTGTAGTACAACACACTGGTTAATTATGTTGGCATCAGTAGCGAAAAAAGAATCCACCTCCCACGTTCAGGCACCACCAGAGGAGTCTGTTGCACTCGCTTATTCAAACACGCAAGTCAATGCAGTTCACATAGCCAAAGACCAAAAACAAAGCAGCGACCAGCGATTTTCACACTTATTGTCAGTCATGCCTGCCGGTGTGCTTGTACTTGATAAAAAAGGCCTTGTGTCTTTAGCAAATCAGCAAGCCATTTTACTCTTAGGTGAACCGCTAATTGGCCAAGCATGGCGCGATGTCATTAGTCGTGTGTTTGCTCCGAAAGCCGACGATGGTCATGAGGTTTCTATGACTAACGGTAAAAAAGTTAAAATTGATATTTCAGCACTAACCGAAGAAAAAGGTCAGTTAATTGTTATTACCGACTTAACTGAAACCCGAGAACTGCAAAGTCGAGTAGGGCACATGCAGCGTTTATCTTCCTTAGGTAAAATGGTCGCCTCACTAGCTCACCAAGTAAGAACGCCACTTTCATCGGCGTTATTGTATGCCGAAAATTTAAAGTCGATGCCGCTCAAAAACGAGATGGCGTCAAGATTTAGTGAAAAGCTAACGCTTCGTCTAAAAGAACTTGAATCACAAGTAAATGATATGCTCTTGTTTGCGAAAAGTTCTGATAATCAAATTGTGAGTTCGTTATCAGCGCGGCATGTTATAGAGCAATCAATTGCACAAACAGAAGCGCAAGTGCGTCAAGCGGGCGTAGAACTGAACTTTGAATGTTCACAAAAAAATGGTGAGGTAATGCAAAAAGCTGGTGTTGAGTCTTTGCATATACTAGGCAACTTAACCGCAATCACTGGTGCAATTACGAATTTAATAACCAATGCTATGCAAGCACTGTTAGAGCAATCTGCAAAACGACAAAATATTCCAAATGGTGAAACGGATAACAATAGCGAGAAGCCGCAACAAATTACCTTGAGCATTAATACTGAGCAAGTCGACGATCAATCGTATTGTGTGTTTACTGTACGTGACAACGGGAAAGGTCTCAAACCAGACCAAATCAAGCGCTTATTCGAACCCTTTTACACGACCAAATCACAGGGCACCGGCCTCGGATTGGCAGTAGTTAGCACAGTCGCAAAATCTCATCAAGGCTTTGTCAAATGTGGAAACGTCGATCCATCTGGTGCATATTTCGCCGTATACTTGCCCCAATACCTAAATAAACATAGTCACGATGTTGACCACTCACGCAGTTGTCAAACGTCCATTAGTCACCAAGTTCTATCAGGAGCACCCCATGAGTAAAACAAAAATATTAATAGTCGAAGACGATCACGGACTTCGCGAAGCCTTGGTAGACACTTTATTGTTAGGTGGCTATCAAGTCACTCCTGTCGAAAGTGCAGAAAGCGCGATGGTTAAATTATCGGAAAGTGAATTTGATTTAGTGGTCAGCGATATCCAAATGCAAGGTATGAACGGTTTGTCTTTGCTAAAAAGCGTGAATAAAAGATATCCAAATTTACCTTTTGTATTAATGACAGCCTACGCTAACGTTAATGACGCTATTCAAGCAATGCGCGATGGTGCGACTGATTATTTGTCAAAACCTTTTGCTCCGCAAGTACTTTTAAATTTGATTGGTCGTTATGCACCAGCGCAAAAAGTTGAGTCGCGCACGCCCATCGTTGGCGATGAGTCTAGCACTAATCTACTCAGCTTAGCGCGCAAAGTGGCCGCATCAGATGCAACAGTGATGGTCTTAGGCCCAAGTGGTTCGGGCAAAGAAGTGCTCTCACGCTATATTCACGATCAATCAAAGCGCAGTGATGCGCCGTTTGTCGCCATCAATTGTGCCGCCATTCCTGAAAACATGCTTGAAGCTACATTATTTGGTTATGAAAAAGGTGCTTTTACCGGCGCTATTCAGGCCTGCCCCGGAAAGTTTGAACAGGCTCAACAAGGCACCATTTTACTCGATGAAATTACCGAAATGGATTTATCATTACAGGCGAAATTATTAAGGGTGCTGCAAGAACGTGAAGTCGAACGTTTAGGCGCGCGTAAAACAATTTCACTTGACGTAAGAGTTATAGCCACCAGCAATCGCGATTTAAAAGAGGCAGTTTCATTAGGTCACTTTAGAGAAGATTTATACTATCGACTAAATGTGTTTCCAATAACGTGGTTACCACTTAGCCAAAGAGTTGGCGATATTATGCCTCTTGCTCAGCATTTATTGAGCCGTCATTATGTGAGCATTAAAGGGCGAAGTGCAGCAGCTGTGCCAGAATTTACCGCTAGTGCAATTCACAAACTGACCACTCACACATGGCCGGGCAATGTTCGTGAACTTGAAAATGTGATCCAACGTGCGCTTATTTTGACGAATGGTGAAGTGATTGACAGTGCAGACTTACTGATTGAGCCAGACAGCCATTGAATTTTTGACGCTCATCCAGCAATTTCCGCTCAAGTAAATCTGAATGAGGACGATAAAAGTTTATTGGGTTCAGAGTTACGATTGCAAGAGCATCAAATTATATTGGATGCACTGCAGGCTTATAATGGCAAACGCAAAGACGTTGCCGATAAATTAGGCATTAGCCCGCGTACCTTACGCTACAAATTAGCAAAAATGCGCGAAAGTGGCATAGAACTTCCATCATAACAATATGTAATCGTAACAATATGTGAATTTAGTTTAGCTGTTTTGATAAAACAGACGTTTTATTGACAGTCAGCTATCAAAATCAAAGAACCCTCCCGTTTTTTGTAAGCAGTCAGACAGGATGTCGATCCCTATTTCCGCCCATTTGTTGGGCGGTTTTTTTTGACTGAAAAAAGTACAATTGGCATGACTCAAGCCATTCCACAGAATTTAAAGGTAGCGCTAATTTTTTCTAGCAGCAATTGCCGCCCCTCGCTATTTTGCGCCACACCTTGGCATTGTCTTTGCTTATACCCACTCATATAGACCGAATCGTCATTAATACAGCGATGTGCTAAAAATATGACGCTCAATCACATATGAAAAGGTGTTAACCGTGGATATCAAAGCAAACGCGCTATATCAAGAAATGCAGTCGATGGTGTCGCAAGTAGGCGGCGCATCCGACACCCTTACCAGAATTGATAAAAGCCCAGGCGCAGGACAGTTTGCCGACATGCTCGGCCAAGCGCTAGACAACGTAAACGGCATGCAGCAAGAATCACGCGGCTTGCAAACCCGTTTTGATATGGGCGATCCAAATTTAAGTCTAGTCGATGTGATGGTTGCGAAAGAGAAGTCAGGGATAGCGTTTGAAGCTACCGTGCAAGTGCGTAATAAGTTATTAGAAGCTTATAAAACCATTATGAATATGCCTGTATAAAAAGGAAGTTAATTTATGGCCGAAGCAACCAGCACAGATTTAGCGCTGCACGACGACAACGACTCCACTGAAATGTCGGCGCCTGCAAAAAGCCCATTGGTAGACACGTTAACAAGTACAGAGACCATTCGCCAAGTGACCATGATTGTCACTTTAGTGATTTGCGTAGCCATTGCCATCTTCATATTTATTTGGTCGAAAGAACCAAACTACAGACCATTGGTGCAAATGGCACCACAGGATATGATTGAAACCCTCGATTATCTTGATCAAAGCCAAATAGAATATAAAATTGAAGGCAACACTATTTACGTTTTGGACAGTAAGTTCAAAGACGTAAAAATGGGCATGGTTCGTCAGGGTATTAGCCATCAAAGCAGTGAAGGTACCGACATCATCATGCAAGACATGGGCTTTGGTGTAAGCCAGCGCGTGGAGATGACACGTTTGAAGCATGCCAGGGAACAGCAAATTGCTCGCACCATTGAAGCAATGGACGGAATTGCTCAAGCCCGCGTGTTATTGGCTATTCCAAAAGAAAATGTGTTTGCCAGACGTGAATCAAAAGCCAGTGCCACTATAGTAGTAACCGCGCGTAACGGTTCGTATTTGTCGGGAGAGGAAGTCGATTCGATTGTTGACATGGTGGCCTCAGCGGTGCAAGGTATTGACCCTTCTCGCGTAACCGTTACCGACAGCAATGGCCGTTTGCTTAATTCAGGCTCTGCCGACTCCTTGAGCGCAACTGCGCGTAAGGAATACGAGCTTGAAAAGAAACGCGAGCTTCAGTATTTAGAAAAAATCGACTCAATTCTCATTCCTGTATTGGGTCTAGGAAATTACACCGCGCAAGCCGACGTGAGTATGGACTTTACCTCCGTAGAACAAACTCAACGACGCTACAACCCAGACATGCCGGCTGTGAGAAGCGAAATGACATCTGAGCAAAGTTCAAGTGGTGGCGTTATTGCAGGCGTTCCAGGTGCATTATCGAATCAGCCGCCTGCTGATGCAAATATTCCCGAAGTAGCTCAGGGTAGCGCGAGCAGCTCCCCGGTGCCGGGAAATAGCAGCCGAGAGTCCACTCGTAATTACGAATTAGACACCACCATAAGTCATACAAAAAAACAAACAGGCGTTATTCGTCGTTTAAGTGTTTCGGTGGCAGTTGATCATATGGACACGACTAATGGCGAAGGTGAATCGGTGTTAAGTCCAATGAGTCAGCAAGAGCTACTGAACATAAGACGTTTATTGCAAGGCGGTATTGGCTTCGACGTTACGCGTGGTGACTCGCTTGAAGTGGTGAGCATCCCGTTTAATCGCATAGATGTGGGCGTTGCTGAAGAACCCGCTATATGGGAGCAAGAATGGTTTATGCCCCTATTTAAACTGTTTTTAGGTGCCAGCGTTATTATCGTCTTAATTCTTGCGGTTGTGAGACCAATGCTCAAGAAACTTATTTTCCCAGACGGCGGCATTGCTGACACCGAACGAAACGATTCTGATTTAGATTTAGGCAATGAAACAATAGACGTGCTAGGTGACGACTTTGACGAGGCGCAGATTGGCTTCTCGCCAGACGGTTCGCTGATGCTACCTAACTTACACCGAGATGAAGATGTACTTAAAGCAGTGCGTGCACTAGTGTCAAATGAACCTGAGCTTTCAGCGCAAGTGGTGCGCGGTTGGATGCTAGAAGACGAATAGGATAAATCATGGCTGAAAATGAAGTAGCAAAAGTAGAAATTCCAGAATACGATGTCAATAAACTAGACGGTATTGAAAAAGCGGCAATTTTATTACTGAGTTTGTCTGAAGAAGACGCTGCGCAAATTTTAAAGTTCTTAGAACCTAAACAGGTTCAGGTGCTTGGCGGAGCAATGGCTGGTATGGACGACATGACTCAGAATAAAATTTCTGCGGTACATAAGCACTTTATAGATGAAATCCAAAATTATTCCACGATTGGATTTAAGAGCGAAGATTTTGTTCGCCGCGCATTAGTGGCTGCGCTAGGGGAGGATAAAGCCGCGCATCTGCTTGATCAAATCATGGCAGGTTCAGGTGCAAAAGGACTTGAGTCCCTTAAGTGGATGGATTCTAAGCAAGTAGCCAATATTATTCGCAACGAGCATCCACAAATTCAAACGATTGTTATGTCTTATTTAGAGCCCGAACAATCGGCAGAAATACTGGCACAGTTTCCAGAAAAAGTGCGCCTTGATTTACTGATGCGTGTTGCCAACTTAGAAGAAGTGCAGCCTGCCGCCTTACAAGAGCTAAACGAAATTATGGAAAAACAATTTGCCGGACATGCAGGCGCTCAAGCGGCCAAAATGGGTGGTTTGAAGTCGGCGGCGAATATTATGAATTACCTCGACACCAATATTGAAGGCCAACTGATGGAGGCGATTAGAGAGCAAGATGAAGAAATGAGTCAGCAGATTCAGGACCTCATGTTTGTGTTTGATAATCTAATTGATGTTGACGATAGAGGGATTCAAGCAATTTTACGCGAAGTGCAGCAAGAAACACTTATGCGCGCAATTAAAGGCGCAGATGACGGTTTGCGCGATAAAATTACCGGCAATATGTCGAAGCGGGCAGCCGACATGCTGATTGACGACATTGAAGCCATGGGCCCAGTACGATTAAGTGAAGTAGAAACGGCGCAAAAAGAAGTACTTTCTATTGCCAGACGTTTATCTGACGCGGGTGAAGTCGTGCTTGGCGGCAACGGTGGCGAAGAATTTGTGTAAACCGTTGCGCGCAGTTATTTCAAGCAATTAACGCTGCTGCCTTTTAGGTAATAAAGATGGGATGATTAGAGAATAGATGACTGACTTAGACGACGCCACTTTTAAAGACGCACAACTATGGGACTTACCTTCGGTTGATGACGAGCAAGCGAAGCTCGATGTAGCCACCGATGCCTTTAATCGCCCCAAAAATCGTTGGAAATTTGAGGCGCCTGAGCAGGAAGAAGACGTAAAGCCCCTAACCGCAAAAGAGATTGAAGCAATCAGAGCTGCCGCGTATCAGGAGGGTCTAGTGAGTGGTCACGAAGAAGGTTTCAGCAAAGGCCATGAAGAGGGCTTAGAACAAGGTAAGCAACAAGGACTTAGCGAAGGCCAAGAAGAAGGGCTTACTAGCGGCAAAGCTGAAGCAAAACAGCAGTTAGACGAACAGTTATCGAT
>Ga0115567_10002467_pt1 | contig 18297 bp, 18 predicted proteins | sample COGITO_mtgs_1204_2_FD_88679 | JGI IMG/M metagenome (GOLD analysis project Ga0115567, IMG submission 88679) | Pelagic marine microbial communities from North Sea - COGITO_mtgs_120412 | ecosystem: Environmental > Aquatic > Marine > Epipelagic | place: Germany:Helgoland, sampling site Kabeltonne... | reverse complement strand
CGCCTGGCCAAGGATTGGGAGTGCCTGAACCAGAACGCATTGGCGTTCCTGCGATGGGCGTCCATTCGATCAATGCTGCGAAGGCTTTGCCAAGAAAGGATATGATCTCGGATGGACTCTTAGCATTTCAGGCGCTTTCACCGCCCTCAGGTCGCTCACCTCATCGGCGAGTCCGTCGAGAGCTGCTTTCTTTTGGTTGAAGAACCTTAGATAGCCACGAACTTTTTCAGCCGCGGTTGAGAGCGCATTCAAACGCTCCATTCGATCCTCCGAGCCTTTGACAACCAGCTTGCCGCGATCTTCGGTTAGCTGCGTTATGAGCTTTCTTTTGATTTCAATATCTGAATTTAGCTTGGGTATTTTCCGAACTTGCTCATATTCGGTACTTATCCGATCCGACAAAGTGACGATTGTTTCTTCTTCACGCCCCCTGGCGTGACGAAATCGAGCCGATTTCAACTCGAGGAGTTCGCGAAAATCAAGTGCACCCTCCCGATCAGTCAGGTTGTGCGACTCGTATATTACACGTTCAATTTCACGCAGCAATCCGTCTGTCATCGTATCCGCTGAGCATAAGTCTTCCACAAACTGCTGAGAAAGATAACGCGCCCGCTGATTAACCACGTCTGGTTGATCACGGCCATCTAGGTACCGTGTGGTCGGCTCACCCGCACGCCACGTCGCCTTCACCCTAGCTTCTCCCAACAGGTCAATTGCACGACTTAAGAAGGATGGGCTTGGCTTAGAACTGTGATCGGCGTCTAATACCTGAGGCGTCGCATCGCAAACAGAGGCGACGATATCAGCTAGCGCTGTTTTTCCCGAACCTCGCGCGCCAATCACGGCAACAAGCCCATGATTAAAAGCAATGCGAGGCGTCTTCGCCCATGGTGCGTTTACAAGTTCAATTTCGTCGATGAGCTGAGATGGAGTTCCGAAAGATGGAGTTGCTTCACCAACAAATGCGCGTCCAGCCGGATCAATACAGGCCTGCCGAAGGGCGTCGAACTCTAACCCTCCTTTGATCCAAGAAAACCGATTTCCGTCTGGTCTGCCCACTGTGGCTAATTCATGACTATCGCTTCCATGCATGCATGGCTTCAGGCTTCCATAATCGGAAATGAGTTCCTCTGGGGATGCTGCGCGAAGGCCCAACCAAAATTCACGCTGCGCAGCACTGCTTGCGAAAATGATGTCGGCGAATTTCTCAATCTCTGTCCGCAAGGTTGCATCTGCCGCTTCTTTTACGCCAGATGTACCATCGTCCTTGCCCCCCGCGACGGCTACTAGGATGTTTTCTTGCGCCCACTTCGATTGATCAAACTCTTCTCGAAGCTGGTCGAAACCTACTTTGAACTGGGTTGCACCTTGCTCCAAAGCTAGCTCGTCCGTCACCTTTGAAGGATCGGAGGCACGACCCAAACGGATCAGGTCGTCCCTAGTACAGGTGAAAGGTTCGTCGTGTGCCCGAAACCTGAGTTTTCGAACAAACGCTTTCGCTTTTTCTAGATGATGGGGGTCTTCTGGGCTGACCATGAGGTGCATATTTACCCAGCCCCCCTTGGTTGTTCCGATGCCGATACGCAGTTCGATATTCAGAAAGATCAATTCTATATCACTTAGTCGACCGCTTCGCTTTGCTGCCAATACTTTTTCGTAAGTATGCGTTAGGTAGTAATCTGTGACGCCCAATGCCTTGATTTTCGGTGCAGCGTTTTCGAGCGCTGTGAGATAATCCTCCCACGCAGTCGGCCCTTTGAACTGATCGTTCATGACTGTTCCGGGAGCATGAATATGTGGCTCCCACCTACGCCACTCTGAACCTTTATTTGACACTGGCTAATAATCCATTTCTAAAATTCACTTTCCCCAAATCGCTAGGAACGCATCACAATTAGTTTTAGCAAAACCGCGAATGGCGACCACAACGCACTGAAACAGATGCACTTTCCGAATGAAGCTAGAACCGCTCGCTTCAAGACTAACGATATGCTGGATAGATTTCACTCACAAATTGCTACCTAAAAGCGAGTTTGAACGAATTGCTGAGATGTTCCAGATAGTGGGCAGCAAAGCGAATTGGCCTGACCGAACCAGTATAGGTCAAGTTAGCGGCACCCATACGGCACCCACGTGATTAAAAGCCAACATCGACCCGCACCACGAAGTGAAAATGTTTGTTTATAATCAGATATTTAAATGGTGCCCGGGGGCGGAATCGAACCACCGACACGAGGATTTTCAATCCACTGCTCTACCCCTGAGCTACCCAGGCACTGGGACCGGCGATGCGGTCAGGTGAGCGCGTTCTAGGGGCTGCAGTCGGGGGTGTCCAGCCTCTTTTTGCGTGATAATTTGAGACGCGGATCAATGCGGCTTTTGAGCCGGGCCGGACGCAAGTGCTACAGCGGCCTCAATCGCGTCTTCGGGGTCGTTTGAAGCTGCCGCATAGCTACCATTGAACCATTTTGCCAGATCGACATCTGCGCAACGGCGCGAGCAGAAGGGTCGGTATTTCGCTGTCGTTTCGGCGGCGCAGATCGGACAGCTCACGGCAGGACCTCCATCAGCGGCGCGCGGGCGCGTTTGCGTTGCAGTTCGTAATGGCCCAACGGGGTCCAGCCAACCAGTGTCGTCTCGACATCGTCGGTGCGGAATGCCTGCCGGAGTGCGGTTTCGAACGGGCGGCGATCTTTCTTGGGCATCGGGGCAAGATCCAGCGTGATTTGCCCGCCAAGACCACGCAGGCGCAAGGCACGCGGCAGAGCACGGGCGCAAGCCAGATTGGACTTGATCCCTGCCGCGAGCGACGCATCATTGCCTGTGTTGACATCGACAGCGACCAGGGCGCGGGTAGGTTCCACGTACATCGACGCGCCACTGCCCAGGGGAACTTCGGGCGTCAGCAAGCCGTCGATGGCGTCCAGCACCCCGTGATCCCCGAAACCGCCCGCATCAGTCACCACCTCAGCCGGATCGGTCCAATCGCGCCACGCAAGGATATGCGGGCTGTCGCCTTCAGTCAGCGTTTCCGGGCCACTTCCTTCGTCTTGCATCACGGTCAAAGCGAGCCCGAGCATCGCCTCGATGTCTTCGGCAATCACGTCCGCCTCGGCACCGGCACAGGAGGATCGCAGAATCAGGCCAAATGCAGCCTCGCCCATCGCCTCATGTGCGATCTCCAGCAGACGGTCGCGCTCTGCTTCGTCACGAATGCTGCGCGATATGTTGAGGCCGGGCGCATCTGGTGTAACGATGGCGTAACGGCTTTTGAACAGCAGTTTCGCCGTGACGGGAATTGCCTTGCCCGGCTCTGCAAAGCCGGTGACCTGCACGAGAATCGGCTGACCGGGCGCAAGACCCTTGATCTGGCGCAGGAACGCGGCACCATCGGGAGTTTTCAGGAACATGCCGCCCTGTCCCTTTACCGGACGGTCTGCGATGGCGCGGTAAACGGTGCCGCTGCGTGGTGCATCGCTGTCGATCAGCAAATCATCAAGCTTGCCATCCACCATGAGGGCGGCTGCCTCTAGCTCGCCAAAATGATCCAGAATAATGGTCCGGCCCTTCATGGTGCCTCCTTGTCCAGCGGATAGCCCGCCGCGCGCAGCAAGTTTGCGCATTCCGTCAACGGCAATCCCACGATTCCCGTGAATGACCCCGATATCCATGGGATCAGTGCGCCAGCGGGGCCTTGGATGCCGTAGCCGCCCGCCTTCCCCTGCCAATCGCCCGTGGCGATGTAGCTCTCAAGTTCCGCGTCTGACAGGCGTTTCATGCGCACGGTACTGACCACGTCCTTTTCCCAGACGATATCGCCGCGCTTGACGGCGACAGCGGTAATGACCTTGTGACGGCGCCCTGACAGGGCACGCAAGAACGCACGCGCCTCATCTGCGTCTCCCGGCTTGCCTAGAATGCGTCGCCCCAATGCGACTGTCGTATCAGCGCACAGGACGATATCAACGGCACACGCCTCAACCACGGCCACCTTTTCGCGCGCCATACGCGCGCAATACGGGCGCGGAAGTTCATTTTTCGCAGGCGTTTCATCGATATCAGGCGCGCGCACAGCATCCGGCACGACGCCGATCTGCGCCAGCAATTCCAGACGGCGCGGGCTTCCTGATCCCAAGATGAACTTCACGGGGCGTGGGTTTCACCCACCCTATTTGAAGCGGTAGTTGATGCGACCCTTCGTCAGGTCATAGGGGGTCATTTCGACCTGCACCTTGTCGCCTGCCAGAACGCGAATGCGGTTCTTGCGCATTTTGCCTGCCGTATGCGCGATGATCTCATGGCCGTTTTCCAGCTCGACCCGAAACGTCGCGTTAGGCAGGAGTTCCTTTACGACACCGGGAAATTCGAGCGTATCTTCCTTGGCCATGGTCTCTCCTTGAACCTTTTGTCCTCCAAAATGAGGACGCAGGCTTAAATGGGCCTATTCGGGCGGTATTTCAAGGGGATTTTAACGTCTTGTCAGCGTAGGGACGTAGGGTCCGGCGTTCTGTCGCGACCAAGCTGTTCATCCCAATGCGCGCGGTTGAGGACGACGCCGTCTGCGCGCACATTTGCGATGGTTTCGATATCGACGTCGGCATAGGTCCAGCCCGGCGTCCCAATCTCGCCCACTGCGAGCACGCCGTCTGAGGGAAAGCCGGTATCCATCGGGCAGAAGATGCCGCCCGTGCCGACGCAGCTGCCCAACGCTTCGGACCAATCGGCCTGCCCGACGACCGAAGACATGGCCGTAACGCACTGATTTTCCAGCGCCCGCGCCATAGATCCCGTACGCACACGCCAATATCCCGCCAGCGCCTCGGTCACGCTGGGGACGGCGATGATATCACAGGTAGACAGCGCCCGGCCCAGCAGTGGAAATTCACTGTCATAGCAAATCAGAATGCCGATGCGGCCTAGTTCAGTGTCAAAGATCTGCAAAGGACCACCGCCAACCACATTCCAGACATCCCGTTCAAAGCGGGTCATGATCTGCTTGTCCTGCACGCCGATCTGGCCCGTTGGTGAGATCAGGCGCGCGCGGTTGACGGGGCGTGTATTGGTCGCTGCCGGGGCGGACGCGGCAACGATATGAACGTTATGCTCTGCCGCGAGACGCTGGTGCAAACTATCCGCATCTGAAATCCGGTCAGATACCGAGAACAAGGACTTCTCAAGATCCCGCGCCACGTCCAGCCCATCAAGCGTCGACAGTTCCATCGCGCCGTATTCGGGAAACACCAGCAAATCCGCCCCCTTATCGGCGGCCGTGCCAACCCAAGACGACAGCTTGTCCTCGTATTGCGCCCAAGACGTGAGCATATCTAGCGGATAGGCGGCGGTTGCGATTTTCATGGGCGTGTCTCCTGCGGTTTCTCCCTAAATTGCGCTGCATTCCGGCCCGCTGCAAGGGACACTTTGGTTTGCGCGATCTTCCCCGCTTGAAGTCCTGCGCGCTGCGGATAGGGTAGACCCATGAGCAATATCGTGATCCTCACAGGTGCCGGCATCTCCGCCGAAAGCGGGTTGGAGACGTTTCGGGCCGAGACCGGCCTTTGGGCGCAACACCGGGTCGAGGATGTGGCAACGCCTGAAGGATTCGCACAGGATCCAAGCCTTGTGGTCGCATTCTACAACAAGCGGCGCGAACAGGCGGCGAAGGCCAAACCCAATGCAGCGCATGAAGCGTTGGCCCATTTGGAAGCCGCGCACACCGGCACTGTTCTGGTGGTCACGCAAAATGTCGATGATCTGCATGAGCGCGCAGGCAGTCGCAACCTCATCCACATGCACGGTGCGTTGAATTCAGCGCTTTGCGCTGCGTGCGACCATCGCTGGGACGCGCCGATGGTGATGGCGGTGGGTGATGCCTGCCTGTCTTGCGGCGCGCCTTCCGCACGGCCCGATATCGTCTGGTTCGGTGAAATGCCTTATCAGATGGACGAAATTTTCGAGGCACTCGGGCAGGCAGACATCTTTGCCGCAATCGGCACGTCCGGCAACGTCTATCCTGCGGCGGGATTCGTTGCCGAAGCGCGGCGCGCAGGCGCACGGACTGTCGAAATCAATCTGGAGCTGTCTTCCGTTGGATCGCAATTCGCCGACGCATTATTGGGCCCTGCGACGCGGACCGTACCGGACTGGGTTGCGGGCATCCTGAACGACTAGTGATCAGGTTTGCGCGCGTGATCCACGGGGATCACGATTTCAATCTCGCCCGCTTTTTCAAAGATCAGCGTCACGGCGACTTCCTGCTGTTGTACCAGTGGTGCGGTCATGCCCATAAACATCATGTGATCGCCACCGCGTTTGAACATGTGGGATTTCCCGGCAGGCAGCGCGACACCGCCTTCGATCTGGGCCATGCGCATAACGCCATTGGCGTCTTCTTGATGGCTGTGCAGTTCGATCCTGCCGTCAAGACCGGAACGCACACCGATCAAGCGATCGTCTTGATTGGTGTTGTTGGTCAACTTCAAAAACGCGGCACCGGATTTGGACGATGGTGTTGAGCTACGCAAATAGGCATCGTCTACGATAAAGCCCGCTGGCGCGGTTTGAGCAACGTTTCCCGACGAGACGAAGTAGGTAATGAAAGTCAACGCAACAGCCGACACCGCGATGAACGCCACGAGTGCGACGACGAAGCTACGATTTTTCATGATTTCACTCGTGCTGATAAAGGCAGTTCTATTTCAGATATCGTGGTGCGCGTGTGCTGCCGACGCGCCAAAACGACGCAACCCCGGCCGCTAGGGCCGGGGTTGCAAAATCTGGTCATCAAGCGATAGATCAGGACAGGGCGTCAGCTTCTGAACCGGATTTCGCGATGGCTTTCTTGATTTTCTGAGCATTGGCAGACAGCTCGGTGTCTTTTGCCTTGGCTAAAAACTTATCCAGACCACCGCGATGATCGACGCTGCGCAAGGCTGCTGCCGAAATGCGCAACTTGAAGCTGCGTCCGAGCGATTCCGACTGAAGCGTCGTATCATTCAGGTTCGGCAAGAACCGACGGCGCGTGCGGTTATTGGCGTGGCTCACGTTGTTGCCCGACATCGGGCCTTTTCCGGTCAATTCGCAAACGCGCGACATGGGATTATCCTCTTGGCTCAGTGTGGCACCGGCGATCCGGGTCCACGGCATGAAAGGTCGCGCGTAGGGCGACCGTGTAAATTGGTTTGCTGGCTTTAGGCGGAATCGGAGGCTGGGTCAACCGCAGAACAGTGCTGCACGCTCAGTTTGCGCGCAGCTTATCCACAAAGTCCTGTGCGGCGGTCGCAGGGTCGACCTGCCCTGCCGCGACGGCATCGCTCAAACCGCTCAGCGCTTTGCGTGCCTGCGGCGTGGCGAGAACGGCAAGGAGGGTCTGTTTCACCGCGTCCTCGAACCAGTACCGCGCCTGATCTGCGCGGGTTTGCACCCAGAAACCGGCTTCGCGGCGCCAAGCGATCAACTCTTGCAAAGTGTCCCAGACACTGTCCACACCGCTTTCTTCCAGCGCCGAAACAGTCATCGCCTTTGGAAATCCTTTGGGATCCTGTGCCCGCTTGCGCAACAGGCGCAATGCGCCTGCGTAGTCGGCACAGGTCCGCTTTGCCGCCGATTTCAGAACGCCATCTGCCTTGTTGATCACGATCAAATCCGCCATTTCCATGATGCCGCGCTTGACGCCTTGCAATTCGTCCCCGCCCGCAGGGGCAAGGAGCAGCAGAAAAACATCCGACATCTGCGCCACGACCGTTTCGGATTGCCCCACGCCAACGGTTTCGATCAGCACGACATCAAATCCCGCCGCCTCGCACAGCGCGACCGCCTCGCGGGTCCGTCGCGCCACGCCGCCCAGATGCGTCTGGCTGGGCGAGGGGCGAATAAACGCATCCGGCTCGCGCGCCAGACGGTCCATCCGCGTCTTGTCCCCAAGGATCGATCCGCCCGAGCGCGCCGAACTGGGATCCACAGCCAGAACCGCGACGCGCAGTCCCTGCCCCGTCAGCATCATCCCGAAGGTTTCGATAAACGTGGATTTACCGACCCCCGGCGTACCGGACAGACCGATGCGCAAGGCTTGGCGGTCCTGTGGCAACGCCCCCAGCAACTCGGCGGCCTGCGCGCGATGATCCGCGCGCCCGCTCTCGACCAGGGTGATGCCACGCGCCAGCGCGCGGCGTTCGCCCAGCGCGATTCTGCGGGCCATGTCGGGGATGTCGATATCCACGTATTTCTCCGTTCAATTCGGACCGTTTTCCGCAGCCGCAGCGCAAATGTCCAGCCTTGGCTCTTTCACGCCGCCTCACTTTGACCGATAACTCAAGGAATGTTCGATAAGCTTCCCATTGACGCGGTCCTGCCAGATGTAATCCGCGCCCTGCGCAAAACGGGCCGCGTGGTGCTGCAGGCACCGCCCGGTGCCGGCAAGACCACACGGTTGCCGCTTGCAATGCTGGAGGCAGAACTGACGCAGGACACGATCCTGATGCTGGAACCCCGCCGCCTTGCCGCACGTGCCGCTGCAGAACGGATGGCCGGCACCCTGAACCAGCAGGCGGGTCAGACCGTCGGTTATCGTGTGCGCGGTGCGTCGAAGGTTTCGCGCGAGACGCGTATCGAAGTGGTGACCGAAGGCATCCTGACCCGGATGATCCAGGACAAACCCGACCTGCCCGGCATCGGCGCTGTGATCTTTGACGAATTCCACGAACGCTCACTGAATGCCGATCTTGGGCTGGCGCTGTGCCTCGAGATCGCGGGTGCCTTGCGTGACGATCTGATGTTGGTCGCAATGTCGGCCACATTGGATGCAGGGCCGGTGGCAGCAATGATGAAGGCACCTATTGTGACGTCCGAGGGCCGCAGTTTCGAAGTGATGCCACAGTGGCTTTCCCGCCCGGTGGCGAAATCTGCGCGCTTGGAGAGCGCAGTCGCGGATCTGGTGCTGGAAGCTCTGCGTCAAAACGAAGGTTCGGCGCTGGTTTTCCTGCCCGGTGAGGGGGAAATTCGACGCGTGGAGTCCCTGCTGAAGTCTCGCATCTCACAGAACTGCACGGTCGCGCCTCTGTTCGGTGCGATGGATTTCAGGGCCCAGCGCGCCGCCATCGCGCCTGCCGAGACGGGGCGCAAGGTAGTCCTCGCCACGTCGATTGCCGAAACCTCACTGACCATCGAAGGCATTCGCATTGTCGTGGACGGCGGTCTGGCGCGGCGTGCACGGTTCGATCCCGCATCCGGTATGTCACGGCTGATCACCGAACGCGTGACCCGTGCCGAGGCGACCCAGCGCGCAGGCCGTGCGGGGCGCGTCACTGAAGGCATCGCTTACAAGCTCTGGACCCGCGGCGAAGAGGGGGCGCTGGCCGCTTTTCCACCTGCCGAGATCGAAGTCGGCGATCTTTCAGGCTTTGCGCTTGAATTGGCGCTTTGGGGGGCACAGGCCGCTGATTTGAGCTTTGTCACGCCACCACACGAGGGACGGCTGGCTGAAGCGCAGGGCGTCTTGCAGATGCTGGGCGCGTTGAACAAGGACGGCCGGATCACCGATCATGGACGTTTTTTGGCCCGCTTGCCGCTGCACCCGCGACTTGCACATATGGTCGCACGCGGCGGAAGCGATGCGGCAACGCTGGCGGCGATTCTGGCGGAGCGGGATCCCCTGCGCGGTGCCCCGCTTGACCTGACCCACCGCATGCGCGCAGTCAGAGGTGATACCGTCCCGGGAGACGTCCATCACGCGGCCCTCGCCCGCATTCGGCACGAGGCCAAGCGTTTGACCCGCAGCACGCAGCCCGACGGTTCGAACGATCTGGGGACGCTTGCCGCCCTCGCCTATCCCGACCGCGTGGGCCTGCGTCGTGCTGGCGATGCGCCGCGCTTTGTGCTGTCTGGAGGCAAAGGGGCGGTGATGCCGCCGCATGACCCGCTCGCCGATGCCCGGTTGATCGTGGCGACGGACCTTGACGGCGACCCGCGCGAGGCAAAAATTCGGCAGGCCACGAGCATCACCGACGCCGCCCTGCGTGCCACTTTCGCGGATCAGATTGAGTGGCATGATGTCTGTGACTGGTCGCGCCGGGAAAACCGTGTCGAAACGCGGCGGCAGGAACGTTTTGGCGCGTTGGTGCTGGAAGATCGCATGTGGCCGGACGCCCCGGCAGAGCAGGTCGCGCGCGCGATGCTGGACGGGGTGCGGCAACTGGGCCTGATCCCCGGCAAGGCGGCAGCACTTTTTCTGGCGCGCGCGCGTCTGATGGCGGGCGATACTGAGTTCCCCGATTTTGATGACGATCATCTGATGGAAACTCTCGACGATTGGCTGCTGCCCTATCTTGCAGGCGTGCGTACAGCTGCGGAATGGCGGCGCTTTGATCTGCTGCCTGCCCTGCGCGCACGGCTTGACTGGGCACAGAACGAACACCTCGATTCCGCCGCCCCACCGGCATTCGCCACGCCTTTGGGACGCAAGGTCGCGATTGACTATGCAGGCGAAATGCCCGCCATTGCCGTGCGCTTGCAGGAAATGTTCGGTCTGACACGCCACCCGTTGATCGCGGGACAGCCGCTGCAGATTACGCTGCTATCTCCGGCGCAGCGTCCGGTTCAGGTCACGATGGATCTGCCGGGGTTCTGGGCCAGTTCTTATGGCGATGTGCGCAAGGATATGCGGGGCCGCTATCCGCGCCATCCGTGGCCCGAAGATCCGACACAGGCGGCTCCAACTGTCCGCGCCAAACCGCGCGGCACCTAGAGCGGTGGCCAGTCCGCGTGATGCTTGCCTTGTGCATCGACCCGTTCAAAACCATGTGCGCCAAAGAAATCGCGCTGCGCCTGAATAAGGTTGGCCGTGCCGCGCCCAAGCCGCATCGTGTCATACCACCCAAGTGCTGCCGAAAGTGCGGGCATGGCGACGCCAAGGCGCACCGCTGCTGCCAATGTGCGTCGCAAGCCGGGCAGCGATGCCTCAAGATGCGCGCGCATGTTCGGCGCAAGGATAAGGTGCCCTCCGGGGACGTCGCCACGAAAAGCGCTTGCGAATTCATCCAGCAGCGCCGAGCGGATGATACACCCCGCGCGCCAGATTTCTGCGATCTGCGCCATGTCCAGATTCCAGTCGAAATCCGCAGAGGCGGCATCAAGAATACGGAAGCCCTGCGCGTGCGCGATGATCCGGCCTGCCAGCATCGCAGCCTCAAGATCTGACACATTTGGCAGATCCGTATGGTCCGTTGCTGCGGGCAGCAGCGGCTCCGCCATCACACGGATCGCTTTTTCCGAAGACCACCCGCGTGCGCCGACTGCTGCTTCGATGGTGCTCGCGGATTGGCCCATTTTCAGCGCCTCGATAACCGTCCAGCGGCCCGTCCCTTTTTGCCCGGCCTGATCAAGGATCACGTCCACCATGGCCTTGCCCGTGTCGCGATCCACCGTTTGCAAAGCCGCCGCGCTGATCTCGATCAGGTAGGAATTCAGCGGGCCACTGGCCCAGCGTGCAAACAGGGCGCCGATCTGCGCCGCCTCCTGCCCGCCTGCATCGCGCAACATGCCGTAAATTTCGGCGATCATCTGCATGTCGGCGTATTCGATGCCATTATGCACCGTCTTGACGAAATGCCCGGCACCGTCAGGGCCCAAGCGGGCGACACAGGGGTTTCCTTCGAACTTCGCCGCGATTGCCTCTGCCATCGGGCGAAATTGTTGCCAGCTGTGCTCCGAACCGCCGAGCATCATCGACGGCCCGCTGCGGGCGCCCTCTTCGCCGCCTGAAACGCCCATGCCGACGAAATGCTTGCCGGTCCCCTTGATCGCAGCAGACCGGCGGCGCGTATCTTTGAAATCAGCGTTACCGGCGTCGATGATCGTGTCGCCGGCCCCAAGCAGAGGCAGAATGGCGTCAATCATCGCATCCATCGGCGCGCCCGATGGGATCATGAACAGGATTGTGCGCGGTGGGGCGATGGCCGCCACGAAGTCTTCAAGCGTCAGCGCCGGTGCCAACCGATCAGCCAGCGGTCCTGCTTCGGCCACGAAACCGTCGATCCGTTTGGTTTCCCGGTTGGTGACAGCCACATCAAAGCCGTTGTCTGCGAGGTTCAGCGCCAGCGCGCTGCCCATCGTGCCGAGGCCGTAAACCCCGATATCTGCCCCGTTGCCCGCCATAAAACCCACCTTTTTCTTGTCCGTAAACTTCAGACTGAGCGTTTGAGACAGGGGGTGCAAGGGAGTGTGAATTGAACTCAACGCAAAATTAAGTTATTAACACCTATATAAAGATAATAATAAAAATGTTCGAGGCGGACGATCTGAGATGTTACATGTGTTTAGAAATGCGTGGGTGGACATGTTCCGCCCGATGTTGCAACGACCCAAACGGGTGCAGGTTGCAGCGCTTTGCTATCGGGAAACGCCTGAAGGTAAAGAAGTTTTATTGATTACCAGCCGGGATACCGGTCGTTGGATCGTGCCGAAGGGTTGGCCTATTGATGGGCTCGACGGTGCCGGTGCTGCCTTGCAGGAAGCATGGGAAGAAGCAGGCGTAAAGCGCGCGCAGATCACCCGCGAACCCGTGGGAATGTATGAATACGACAAGGGCCTTGGCGAAGGTCTCAGCACGCCGGTGCTGACCTCCGTCTATGCCGCCGAAGTGCAGGAATTGCGTGCCGAGTACCCGGAAGCGGACGAGCGCACGCGCGCTTGGTATTGCCCGCAGGACGCGGCCGAACTGGTTGACGAACCTGAACTCAAGGCGATCCTGCGGGCCATCTGAGCCTTTTTTGCCCTTTTCGAGCGTTTTTTGAACCTGTCGCCGGTCGGGCCGTTGCGCACGAAAGAACCACATGCCAAATGCCCCCACAGCACGGGGGGCGTAAGCCATGAGTAGGAAACCGCAGGGCAGCCAGTGGAAAACACTGGATACCGACCTCAACCGGATCAGTCAGGTAGAGCTTGCGACCGCTTATGTGGCGCGGCCCATGGTTGGCTTGGGGCTGGCGCTTGGGTTTATCATTCTGGCCGGCCTCGGTGCCTCGATTTTCTTTGACGTAAGCGATTCCGGTCTTGTGGTGATCGTGGCGGCAGTGTTCGGGGCCTATATGGCGCTGAATATCGGGGCCAATGACGTCGCCAACAACATGGGGCCAGCCGTCGGGGCCAAAGTTCTGACGATGGGCGGTGCCATCCTGATCGCGGCCCTGTGCGAAAGTGCGGGAGCTTTGCTGGCAGGGGGCGACGTGGTGTCGACGATCTCAAAAGGGATCATAGATCCGGCATCTGTCGCTGACACCAACAGCTTTGTGCGCGCGATGATGGCGGCGCTCATTTCCGCCGCTCTTTGGGTCAATCTGGCCACGTGGGTCGGGGCACCAGTATCCACCACACATTCGGTCGTGGGTGGCGTGATGGGCGCGGGTATCGCAGCGGCGGGGCTGATTGCAGTCAACTGGCCGTCGATGGGCTTGATCGCTGCGAGCTGGGTCATATCCCCGGTGATGGGCGGGGCCGTGGCCGCGTTATTTCTGGCGTTCATCAAGGCGCGGATCATCTACCGCGAAGACAAGATCGCAGCAGCGCGTGTCTGGGTTCCGGTGCTGGTGGGCGTCATGGCCGGTGTTTTCGCCACCTATCTGGCGATGAAGGGCCTGAAGCAGGTGATCGACATCGACTTTGGCACCGCGATCCTCATCGGATTGGTTTTGGGTGCCGCTGCTTTTGCGATGTCCCGGCCGATGATCCGACGGCAATCCGAAGGGCTTGAGAACCGCACAAGATCGTTGAAATCGCTGTTTGCCCTGCCGCTCGTGCTGTCGGCTGCATTGCTCAGCTTTGCGCATGGCGCAAATGATGTGGCCAATGCAGTCGGGCCTCTGGCCGCGATCGTGCATGCCAACGAGGTCGGTAGCTTTGCCACCAAGGTCGCGATCCCCCTTTGGGTTATGGTGATCGGTGCGATAGGGATATCCTTTGGGCTGTTTTTATTCGGTCCCAAGCTCATCCGCATGGTCGGCAGCCAGATTACGAAGCTGAACCCGATGCGCGCCTATTGTGTGGCACTTTCGGCTGCGATCACGGTGATCATTGCGTCATGGCTGGGCCTGCCGGTCAGTTCCACGCACATCGCAGTTGGCGGCGTGTTCGGCGTCGGGTTTTACCGCGAATGGCACATGGAACGCCGCCTGCGCCGTCCCGGAGCAAAGGTCGGCGATGTCAAACATATCGCCAAGGAAGAACGCCGGCGACGCAAGCTGGTGCGCCGGTCACATTTCATGACGATTATCGCGGCCTGGGTGGTGACTGTGCCTGCCGCTGCGACCATGTCGGCGGTGATTTACGGATTGCTGGGACTGGTCATGGCGTGAGGGTCTTTGGATCAAGCGTCTGCGGCCCGCCGCGCTCTGCTGCCTTGACCGCCTTGAGGACGCTTTCGCATATTGGCACCTTGAGGTTTGCTTTTTTGGCCAGCCGGATGAATTCCCCCTGCATCGCGTCGACTTCGGTGGGACGCCCTGCTTCCAGATCAAACGCCATTGAGGCACGCGCCTGTGGGTCGATCGTCATCATCTTTGCTGCGATGCGGGTGAAGGCCCAAGTGGGCAGACGCAAGATATGCGGTGTCATATTGGCCGGCAGCGGTGTTGTGGAAACCGGCACGATGCCATGCGCCCTGAGCACAGCCAAGCCTTCAGCCATCTGATCCGCCATCAGCACGCGCCAGTCGCGCGACATCAATTGACTGCGCAGCGGTTGACCCGACAGCGCGTTGAGCGCGTTGGCGAGGTTCACCAAAAGCTTGCCCCATTGCACCGATGCAATGTCGTCACTGGCAATAACCGTCAGATCCGGTGTCGACAGGACCTGTTCAAGCATGCCCGGACCCGCACCGATCACGATGTCGCCGCTTGTCGCACGGTGGAAGCGCCCCTGCCCTTTGGGAACAATATTGAAGGGGACCATGCCGGCACGGATATCATTTTGAGGCAGGGCAGCCCGCAAGATCCGCTCGTTCCCCATGCCGTTTTGCAGGCTGACAATATACGCGGTGGATTTGGCATGCGCGGCAATTTCCGCCGCGACGCTGGCGGTTGCTGTCGACTTGACCGTCACAAGGACAATATCGGCCTCGCTCAGACAGGCGGCGTCTTCGCTGAGGTTCAGCGTTTCGCGCGGGATATGAACAGAAAAGTCGGCAAAATCGCTCAGCGACAGGCCATCTCTGCGCAGTTCATCAAAAATGCGCGCCCGCCCCAGCAAAGTTACCCGCTTGCCCCGCGCTGCGAGAAGGCCGCCAACGAAACAGCCGATGGCCCCCGCCCCGGCGACGACAATGTGGGGGCTAGCGCCCAAGGCAATACCGCATGATCGCCTTTTGCGCGTGCAGACGGTTTTCCGCCTCGTCAAAGATCACCGAATTGGGCCCATCCATGACGCTGCTTGTTGCCTCGTCGTCGCGGTGGGCGGGAAGACAGTGCATGAAAAGCGCATCAGGTTTGGCCTGTGCCATCAGCGCGTCGTTGACCTGATAGCCGCGCAACTGGTTGTGGCGGCGTTCGCGCGCGCTTTGCGGGTCGTGCATGGACACCCACGTATCGGTGACGACAAGGTCCGCACCCTGTACCGCCTTTGCAGGATCGCGCTCGATGGAAAAGAGGCCCTCCAGCGCGCGCTCAGGATCCAGCGGCGGCGGACCGGTAAACACCAGTTCAAAATCAAGCTGTTTGGCGGCTTGGGCGAAGCTGGCGAAGACATTGTTGCCATCGCCGGACCAAACGACCTTGCGGCCCTTGATGGGGCCGGAATGTTCCTCGAATGTCATGATGTCAGCCATGATCTGGCACGGATGTGTGCGGTTGGTCAGGCCGTTGATCACCGGAACGGTGGCGTGTTCGGCCATATCCAAAAGGGTTTGCTCCTCGAAGGTGCGGATCATGATCAGATCCACGTAACGCGACAAGACACGAGCGGTATCAGCGATCGTCTCGCCGTGGCCCAGCTGCATGTCAGTGCCCGACAGCACCATCGTCTGGCCGCCCATCTGGCGCACGCCGACGTCAAAGGACACGCGGGTGCGGGTCGATGGCTTTTCGAAGATCAGCGCGACCATACGATCCTTGAGCGGTTGCTCATCGTCCAGCGCTCCCTTGGGGCGCCCTGCGCGCGCGTTTTTCATCATGCGCGCGTTGTCGATAATCTCGCGCAGGTTGTCAGGGGTGGTCTGGTCGATGTCGAGGAAATGGGTCATGGATAAGCTCTTTTTGGCAGATGCCGCAGGATAATTTGACGATCAAGGAAGCTCAGGAAGCTCAGGAAGCTCAGGAAGCTGTCAGGCTGCTGGCCGCGGCGTCCAGGCGCAAGACGGCTTCGGCTATTTCCTCGTCCGTGATCGTCAAAGGCGGCAGCAGTCGAATGACATTGTCGGCAGCAGGCACAGTGATGACCTCATGGGCATAACCCGCGCTGACAATATCGCTGTTGGTGGCTTTGCATTTGAGGCCCAGCATCAAACCGGTGCCCCGGACGCTTTCAAACACATCCGGGTGAGCCGCGATAAGCCCTTCGAGTTTCTGTCGCAGCAGGCCCGCCTTGCGGTTCACGTCGTCAAGGAACGCCTTGTCCGTTACGATGTCCATAACGGCGCACCCCACAGCACAGCCAAGCGGGTTGCCGCCGTAAGTGGACCCGTGGGTGCCAGCAGTCATACCCGAAGCGGCGTCTTCGGTGGCGAGAATCGCACCGAGGGGAAAGCCGCCACCGATGCCTTTGGCGACCATCATGATATCGGGCGTGACGCCTGACCATTCATGCGCAAACAGCCGCCCCGTACGCCCCACGCCGCATTGCACTTCGTCCAGGATCATCAGGATGCCATGTTCGTCGCACAAGTCCCGCAGGCCTTTAAGACAGGCGTCGGGCAGCGGGCGTATGCCGCCTTCGCCCTGAACCGGTTCGACCATGATCGCTGCCGTCTTGTCAGTGATCGCGGGCGCGATGGCGTCATGATCGCCAAACTCCAGATGGACAAAACCGGGCAGCAGCGGACCAAAGCCCTTGGTCATTTTCTCCGACCCGGCAGCAGCAATGCCTGCGGCGGAACGCCCGTGGAACGAACCGGAAAAGGTGATGATCTCGATCCGGTCTGGCTGTCCCTTGTCATAGAAATACTTGCGCGCCATTTTGACAGCCAATTCGCAAGCTTCGGTACCGGAATTGGTAAAGAACACGGTGTCTGCGAACGTATGCTCCACCAACTTGTCCGCCAGCGCCTGCTGTTGCGGAATCTGGTAGAGGTTGGATGTATGCCACAGCGCCCCCGCCTGCGCGGTCAACGCCTCGATCAGTGCCGGATGCGCATGACCCAGCGCGTTGACGGCGATGCCCGCGCCTAGATCGAGAAATCGGCGACCATCCGCCTCAATCAGCCAGCTGCCTTCACCTTTGACAAAGCTCAGGGGCGCTCGGGTATACGTTGGCAGGACGGAAGAGATCATGCGGATCATCCTTTCAAAGGACCGAAATGTGATGGCGGACAGAAGGCCACGGGCACGGCATAGGGTCAATGGGGATCGGATTCAAGATTGGCAATCAGACACGGCAGCCCGCTGATGGGGCCGTGGAGCGGACGTCAGAAACAGTGTCGTCGCAAGATTTGCAAATCCATCATGCCGCTGCATAATCGCGCCGAGGCCCGCGCGTAAAGCACAAAATCGCCATCGCAGGTGCAAAGCGGGTTCGGCATAGCCGCATCATGTTTACATCCAAGCCTCAGAACAACGCCCTGGCCGCAGCGTTAATCGTTCTTGGCGACCGCTTTTATCAAGGCTACGACGCTGATGGCCAAGGGGCTGAGCACCGGGGTAATTGGGCCGCCGATGCCCGTATTGCAGATCAGCTTTGGTCGCTTTCTGTTCGCATTTCTTGCCATCGGGTTGGCGGCTTTGATCTTGCGTCCACGTCTTGCCGCACCGTCCTGGCGGCGGCCGTGATGAGGGAGCTTGAGCTGATCCTGATGAAAATGCCTCCGCGGCGCGAGAGCCCGTTCCAGATACCCCTGCTCAAGAATTCATTGGGACTGCTGATTGCAAGCATCGCGGTGTTTGCCGTCTGGCTGGCCCGGGCGGATGCCAGCTTTGTGGCCCGCTTCAGCTATGCAACATTGATCTTCACCGCTCTCTATGACGCGGTTTTCTTTGTCACTTTGCCCGGCGCGGTGACCTGGGTCGGCGCAAGCATTATCATCGCCGGAGCAGTCTTGCTGGCGATGCGCGAAGCTCGCCGGAAACCGCAGCCCGTGCGCGCCCATACCAGCGTTTGACGCGT
>Ga0115567_10002462_pt1 | contig 18317 bp, 23 predicted proteins | sample COGITO_mtgs_1204_2_FD_88679 | JGI IMG/M metagenome (GOLD analysis project Ga0115567, IMG submission 88679) | Pelagic marine microbial communities from North Sea - COGITO_mtgs_120412 | ecosystem: Environmental > Aquatic > Marine > Epipelagic | place: Germany:Helgoland, sampling site Kabeltonne... | reverse complement strand
TGGAAACCTTGCGGCGATTCCAACCACTGCCCGTGCAGCATCATGTCAGCATTTCTCTCGGCGTGGCACGCGCCACGGTTGTGGGGTGGGATGGGACTGGTCCGAGGCCGTTGCTGCAGAGACGATACCCGATGCAAGTGCCGGTGGATTCTGCGAAGCCAGCGTCGCAAAGTCCAAACCCTGATCGGTTATTAGTGGTCAGCTGCCTTGTCGTGTCAATATGGAAGGTCTGAGTCAACGCATGCCCTTGTTCCTTGGTGCTGTGTAGGCGTGGACGCTTACTTGAAAAAAAGGATTGCGCTGAACATGGGTCCAGCCGTCTTGCGGGAGACGGGCGGCGGGGTCGGGCGACAGCAATGATGCCACCAGCTGGCGCGTTCCTGCTGGAAAATTCGGCTGAAACAACGTGTCGCACAGATCATTGCTGACCTCGTCCGCCTGGCCTGCGCCTATGCCTCCAGCAGCCGCGCGCAGAGCTTCGGAGAAGTGCACCACCCGCTGGAGCTTTCGTGCATTTTCGGCTGCAAATTCTCGCTCTCCTCCACCCACGGGCGACAACGGCTCATCCGGGGGCAGAAGTGGGAGTCGGCCGGCAACCAACTGTCGGTCGCCGCGCCCCCATGGAATATCAGCGCCGTTTGCGTGGATCCGCGACAGGTGGCACATTTTGCGAAAATCTCGGCTGATGTCGTATACGACTCAGGCGGGCGGTACGGGAATACGGACGGGGCGAGGCAAGGGGCACAGGGGCGCGGGTGAGGCCTGGTAAAGCACGCAGCCAAGTGCCCAAGCATCAGAGGCGAAGGAGGCGGCGCCAAGGCCAGCAGCAACTTCAGGCGAGATGTATTCGGCAGTGCCTTGCACCATATGGGGCTCCTCAGATGATTCGCTGGTCACACCTGCGACTGGCACCCCTGACAGGTCCCGTGCTGAACCGAAGTCCGACAGTTTCGCGTGGTTATTCTGCCATCATACCACGTTTAGTTGGCACGGCACACGACGGCGCAGCACTACGCGATACATGGTGCATGGGGTACACGCAGGAGCATTACTGAGTCTAGCAGCACATTTTCCGGCTTCAGGTCACCATACACCTGATTTACCCCGTTCGCATCCAATCATGACACGGCCAAATCCCCGCATGCGAGCACGGAGAGGAGGTCGTGACCACACAGATGGAGTGCAGATACGCGAGCCCTGATAAGATTTCTGCAATGACGAAGCGCGCGGCGGGCACAGCGAGAGAGCCCTTATGCGCCAACACCGTCTGTAGATCCCCGTTTGGCATGTACCTGCCCGCAAGCTGTAAGCACATCCCACGCCATAGATGGACAGGACGGGTAAAGATGTGGCAGAAGCAGTGGCGAACAAGGAAGGGCAAGACTCAAGAGCGATGAAGATTGACTGGTGTGTCGAAAACGAGCCAATGAATCCGACGATATTCGTGTGCCTTGCCCGCCGCAGAATCGCTATCTGCGCCTCAAAACCGCTCAGTGTGTAGTCCCAAAGGCGCCATGAATGATCGCGTCGCGAGCGTGGCACCAAGATAACGCAGGAGACGGTGGGATCAAAAGGGTGCGGGTGCCATGCCTCGCGTGCGACATTGGCCTCATACTGCTGAGAAGCCAGCAACTGCAGTGCCGACCCGACTACGCCTCAGTTGCGAAGCTGTACGCACGGGCAGTTGCGCGGGCGCGGGCGCATCTGACCTTCTTGTCTTGAATTTTCACGGCCATCTGTGGCCAGAGCGACTGAGGGATGTCTTTAGCGATTAGCTTGGCGAATCGCACCCGCGAGTAGGCGCCTGTTCCTAGCTGGTGCCCCAGCGCCAAGGAGAAAAGATTCATTTCCTGTTCCCGCTGCCGTTCCACCACGCCACGTCGAAGCGCTGCCTCAGCGGCAATCTTCTCAGCATCCTCGGGAGGATTCAATCGGGTCGCCTGTCCGTACGGCCAACCACCCAGCGATGCATCAGCGCTGCGTGTCAAAATGGCGGCTGTCGAGCATCGGCTGGGTTCGGGGCGGGGGCGAGACTGCTACGCGGGCCGCGTGAGCGCGTTCTGGGCCAAGGACAGCATCGAAGGCTGCTGTATCCATGCGTTCGAGTGTCCCAAGCGCAAGACCAACCATCTTGAGTACGGACTGGTTCCAGTGCTCAGCAGCTGCCTGCATCAGCCGCTGCACGAGCCGAGGCACCACTGCCGCGTGGTGCTGCCGCAGCAGATTCACAACCTACCCCAGCATGTTGTTAGAAAACAATGTACCGACCAATTTGGGTGACTGTGGTCGGGCGGTACTGCATCGGAACGAAACATAAGGAGCGCTCGCTCAGCCACACGAAAGTTCTTGGACCTGCGCAGCCGACAAGCCGGTGGACTGTTTGAGAGAGGCGCGGCCAACAAAGGTGCAGGAGGACACCGTTGCACTGCGCCCGTTGCATCTCTCCGAGTAGGAGTAATGCTGTGTGCCGTGTGCTGTGTGCTGTGCGCTTTGTGCTAATTGCTTCGGGCCGCACCCTTGGAAGGAGTCGACGATGGTGCCCACCAGCAAATCGCGCAGCTCTCTGTCGGCCTGAAACTCGCCCGCTGGTGTCACAATATTTGTTGGAAAGTGGGGAGCACAGCAAGACCCAGACACGGAAGCAGGGTGGTAATGTGGAACCAGGGCGCTCTGGTCCGCATGCTCCGTCAGCATCTCGATCTCGTGCAGCAGGAGCACCTCCTTGGAGCTATTGGCCGTCGCCGCCGAGGGCCAGTGAGACAGAATCCCCCGGAGCGCCTCATGCACGGCCTGTCTCACCGCGGACTCAGCTCATTACGCGGCGCACGCACACGGCGCTGATCGGAAAGGGACAAACCTCGGGGCGGCCTTCGACAAAAGTGACGAGGGAGAGTGCGAGGGGGCGGTGAACAAGGGACAGGAGTGGCGTGGAGTCGTCCATCATGGCCGATGGCGCGTGCATGGGTAGTAAGACGTCAGTCAGCAGCTTTTCGTGCGCAGGATAGGTAATCGGGCGGCGCAGTCCTCGGATGATGCAGCCCAGGAGTTCCAGAAGCGCCGCTGCTCCCACTAGTGTTACCAATGCACCCCTCGCGCCGCCGTCAAGTGTGTGCAGACGCACTCCCTGCCGCACGCTCTGGGGTCAGCAGCACACGCGCCTCAATCGCATCTCCCATAGTACAGGGATGTATCGCACGCTCGCTTCCGATGTAGCATGCCGTCGACGCGCTGGGCTGCTGGGTTGGCCTGTTGTTGTGGAGTGATGTTGGCGCTGCCGAGAACAGCGGCGAGGGCAGCGGATGCAGTTTTTCGGCGGACGCTGGCGCGGAGCGTCGAAAACCGCAAGTAGATACTCGTGAGGGCGCCCTTGAGAGCTGATGCCACGGATCGTTCATCCGTCTCGCTCAGGTGCGAGACCCGAACGCGACCCTCGCGCGCGTACGCCGGCACCTTGTTTGGAGCTCCGAGCGCAGCCAGCCGCTCAATGAGGTGGTGAGCCGCCCGCGCCAGACCCAAAAAATCTTTCGCCTCAAGCAGGGGAAGTACTTCACCGCACCTTGAACCGCCGCTGCTCATCAGTGCTCGCGCCCGCGGATGTCACCCCCCGGCATGCACAGGGCGGGGAGGTGGCGCGTCAGCTGCGGAGACTTACTCTGGCGCGTCCAGTGCATCTCGCAGGAAATCGCAGGCAGCCACCGCCCGGATAGCATGCGGCGCGACCGCAGAGTCGCGCACTCCCTATGCGCCGGGTGTGGAGTCACAAGGTAGAGTGGCAGCACAATCGCGTTCGGAAGCTGAGATGCAGCGAACGCACGCTAGCAGCGCTGTTTGCAAGAGTAGTCGTGAACCGAAACGGGCAGAGTGCGGGCGGAGCCAACCGGTAAGAGAGGGGGGGCGCCGCGGAGGGCTGATGCGGCGGCTGGCGCTATAGTGGTTTGAGGGTTTGAGTTGCGAAACGGCGCCACGGTCATGGGCATCCCAGAGTTTCCGGCGGTGAATCCCAAACCCTTGTGCTGTTTGGGGTTCAGGCCTCGTCCCGGCAATGCGCGGCCGGCAACGCCCGCAGCCCATGGCGCCACCCCAGTGATGGTCACTGGAGGCGTCTGCCGCTGCCCCCCAGGTAGGGGCGATGCAAACGGCCCGCCGCCGGTCGTGCCGCAGCACGGCACCGCGCCGGTTGGGCGCTGATGCTGTGCTGTACCCGAATTTGGGCCTCCCGAGTCGAGTGAAGACACGAGCACAGCGAGAGTTAGAGACGCACTGCCAGTCACGAGGTTTGTAGAATAGCCAAGGTCGCGGATCAATCCCTTCCCGGAAAGCATGGCCATGGCCTTCATGTCCTCCAACCCAGGCACCTCCACGACGCTGCCTGCTGCATGACCTCGCAAATTTTCAGAAGCATCTGGTCGTGTGTGAGGAAAAGAGTCCGCTCCTATATTAGGTTGCGCCGTTGCTGCAAGTAAATCTACGGTCGCATCCGGCCATGTCCGAAATTCTTCACAGACGATATCCTCTGAACGCTCTCAGGAATTTTCTGAGTGCAGTAAGGCTTCAGGACATCCCAGAACGCTTAAAAATCCCTGAAGACACCGTCCGTTTGATCTATTCTCTTCAGTGCGAACCTCCACTACCGCTACGGCGCGACGCGCGTTCCTCAAGGGCTTCAGGATATCTTTCTACGAGATAGCACCTTCACACACGGCAGGCAACGCCGCCGAGAAATAGGATCGTACAAACCTGATGCTGGGGCGGCGTGTGGGAGTACGAAGCGAGAGACAAGTTCCTCCAGCCGCTCGGAGACATCTTCCGGCTCCATTCGCACGTCTGCCATTTGGTTGAGTCTCATAACCTTCAGGGCCTCCCGAGATTTCGGGTGCAACTTCAATGGCGGCACGCCGCGCTGGTCCGCTACTCGAGGGACGGACCAGCGAGGTTGTGCAAGAGTATCTGTTGGAGTGCCTTCAAAGTGCACCAACTGGCCGGGAGGATGCTTTGGAATTCTTCCTCGTTGCCGGCTCAAGGCTGTCCTGGTGTAGTTCAGGGTGCGGAGACGTGATCCCCAAAGCACTAGCGGCATCAGGATCGGTCCCCGACTCTGATGGAGTCGTCTCGATATTTCGAGACTTCTATAACGATGATTGGGGTGTGCGCGCGGTGGGCAGTCGTGGCTTAGGCTCAATTTTCTGTAGGTGAGGCAAGACATATCCTATCCACAGTTTTGCAGTGTTTGCAGACTGAATGACCCGCCCCAACGAAGCTGTAACCGAGGGCGGGCTGCGATCATTGCGATGATGCTCGCCAGAGCGATCAATCGAAGCACCTGCATTCCCCGTGAATACGATAGTGCTTTGACACTCGTGCTTTTGCTTGTCTCATGGCAGGGACGACAAGATAGCTTGCGATCGAGTGATAGTTGTGGGCGATCCTGGAGGCGGCAAAACGGCACTTATCACAGCAACAGCACACCACCTTGCAAACGATGCATGGGATAGCGCGATGCGGACAGACGGAAAACGGATGCCGGGAAAGCACGAAGCATTACGCGAGCTGGGATGCACGGAGGACGGTGCGGTGGATTTTTCAGGGAGCTGGATTCCGCTGCAGGTTGACCTGGACCTAGCAGAGCAAGTGGGCGCAACCACAATGGATGCGTATCTTGCTGCAGTGTTTCCAGGCAGGGCAGCCCGACGGGCCTTCCTTGCGGAGCGCTGGCACGCAGGGCGACTGCATCTTCTGATCGACGGCGGGTCATCCCCGCACCCCATCCCCGACCAAGCTCCTGAAGTGTGAAACCGCCAGGCCCCAGCTCACCTGGGCTGGTCTCACCACATTTCATGCAAGCGTTATTTGTCTGGCCGCTGAGCTGTGCGATTTGGTCACTGGCTATTGGGCAGGTGCGAAGGCATTCGAGCACTTCAGACGGGCTGTGGCAACTCCATAAAGCTACTGGGGCAGCTTGCGGCGCATCGCACCGCACGAATCACATTGACTTGCTCGCGCCGGATGGGCGCCATCCTATATTCTGTCCTCACCAATCGCCATCAACAGCAGCCCTCGAGCAATCTTTCCACCTTGGTGATCCCCCCCCTGGGGAACAGTTTTTGTCGACCCTGCCTGCGTTCGGACAGGGACTTCCGTTTTGGCAGCATACTCAGCTGCTGCAACACGTTAGGTACTGCTCCCTCTTCCTTTTAATTCACAGCTAAGAGCTGCTGAGCTCTTACTCCGAGAGTTCTACAACCGTAAGTTGCGAGACCACTCACGGATCCAGTCTCCTGCCGCCCCCGTCGAGGCGGCTGTACCGCCTTCCCGCGCTGGCCCGAATGTCGCTAGGACCGAACATGTTGGTAATAGTCAGTTTGCGACGTCCCAAGTCGTTGATGGGATTCTTCATCAATACTGGGAAGGTACCTCTGCGGGCCCGGAGGGCGAGGAAGCCGGGGACTCGCATCTTCGAACGGCGGTGGCAAGGCTCCGGCGCGTACTGAGCATGAAGGGGTTGGTCCCACGCCACCTCCTTTCCACACTGCAAGGCATACCGGTCTACTGTCCTGTAGTTATTCTATGATGCGTTAAGACTCAAATGCTGAATCTATCTCCTGGTTACATCACAGATGGGCAGAGGCTGGCGGAAATCCCGTTTCGCTGCGAGTGATGTGCTGGCACCTATCCAACGAGGTGCTGAACAGCAGCCTCAAGCTTGCGCAACCAGAAATGGGGTGAATTTTGGGTCGTGTGTGCGGCATCGATTTTTAATGCTTCCTAAAGCTCGTCCAGGATGATGGCGAGTTGCATAAGCTGTGTGCTCGGGCCGACGTTCGTGGTGCGTTGCGGCTGCTTGACGACTTGGTCGTGTCACTTCTGCAGCGCGACCGCGAGGCCCATGGACTTGCATTAGCACGAGAGCCGGTCGTTCCCTGAGACTTGTTGTCATGCCACCCTCCACTGCTTTAGGCAGCTGCCAACGGGCCGGTAGTGCCAGGCGATCCACACCTGCAAGCTGCACTGCACCTGCGAGGGTTTAGCCACCGAACTGCAGAGGCAGAAGTCTGAGCAAACCGGAAATCGGGCGAGCAGGGACTGACAGGGGAGGAGGTCGGGGGACATGAGACCCGAGGTAGGGTGCGGGCGCGGCAATGGCGGGCCATCTCGGCGGTAGAGAAGCGCTCGCGATTTCTTGAAGGCCTCGTGCTGGCCGCGCCACACCCAGGCAGCGGACGGGTGGTGCCTGTTGCAGGCAAAGTTGGGGAAATGGCACGCACCTTTGCGCTGGAGGTTGAGAATTGGGTTACGCTGAGGAGTGAAGGTGGAGATCTCACGGATGATACCAACGTGAATGATCTCGATCTCGTTCTGGCGCTCGGCGAAGGTAAAACCTTCGAACCCATCGCTCCTGTTGTCCTATTCTGTTCGCCCTCAAGAGATCGGGTGGCGTGGCCAGCGAGAAGATGAAAATAGGGCTGGGTCAGGATTGCGCTGTTGCGGTTCTGGGGCTGAGATTTCGCATGTGCAGGGTTGCTGGTGCCAGAGAGCGAGACGGAAGTGCGATTCATCTCGCCAATTGTGGAGGCCCATGTGCTTGCTCGTGCCGCGCTGCGCCGCGTTCGTGCAGATCTCGCCGCTCGTTGGCCCTGGCAACGTCGTACGGACGCCTGGACGGCCCATTGGCCAGGCAACTATCCTCTTTCAGTCCCAGTTGCTTGAAAACGTTTTTGGGAGGTGCCGCCTGGTGATTGCTATACAGTTGAGATTCATGAGGCCTTGCCTTCACTGCAGCTGAGTACTTTCTATGCAAGGAACGATGCGTGGCGGCGCGGCTGCTCGTAGGTGGCCTGAGCCTCGATAGCGAGGAAGCGCTTGCACTGGTGGGGCCCCATTCGTCACCCATTACGCACTCTCCAATCGCGTTCTAAGTTATTTGAGCGAAAAAATCAAGTTGTAATAGGCGTCGATTGAGTCATCACCGCTAGTTTGAGTGCCAAACCATGCTTCGTCATTTTCCTCTCCTGATTGCCAGGAGGATGGGGAAAAGAAGATAAACTGAGCATTCTTTAGCGCTCAGAAATTGCGGCGAAGATTGTCTTTTGATTGCCCCTTGAACAATCTCTAGGCTCAATTTATTGACAGAGTTCGTATGCAGCTCGAGGCTGCTGCCGAGGCGCAAGACGCGTCATCTCTCATCCTGCACGCACTAGCGCGGCACCTTCGGGCAGCACACGCCGCTGCGCGCCGCGCACAGCAGCGTTCTCCTGTCGCCGAAGAAGCAGCCGCGACCCTCCGACAAGATTTGCGCTTGTTGACGAGGGGCCGAGCCGACCTCACGAGCGCTTCGCGCACACTTCTACATCCCTGCCCAATTACACGCGCTCTGTTGCTGGAATCGCTAGGCGAGGCTGGTGTGACAACTACCGAGCTTGCGCGGGCCCTGTTACGCAACTTGCAGGCTCTACCTTGTACGATAGAAGCGGCAGATAGGGCCAAACGGGATGGCAGAAGTGCGGGGGAAGCAGAGTTGGCGGAAGTAGCGCGCGCCGGCGGGGTTGCCGCACTCAGCATGGTGCTGCGTAAGTTGCTATGGGCGTGTTCGGGCGGCGCGAAAGGTCCGTTATCGGGGAGGGGCAGCAAACGGACACGCGCGAGTGGCGAGGAACCATTCGAGTCAGGAGCAAGTCTAGCCACATTGACAGAGGAGGGTGACAGTGATACGGATGAAGTGGATGAGCAGTGTTTTACAACGAACACTCGTATGGATGACAAGGAAGGGATATCCGGCTTGGTCAGTTTCAGTGTCCCTGCCAAATTTCCCTTCTGATGGCACAGAGAGCAGCTTACGGTGGTATGCTGAGCTGCAGTGGAGCCGTAAACAGGTGGAAGAAGGCGCGAACTTTCTTCTAGCGCTCCTCCGTGGCGCAGGAGGGAGGTCGGGACAGCATGTTTGGGTTCGACGAGTGGCGATGGAGGGAGTGGCAGCGCTGCTGAGTGACACGGGTCAGAAAGCGGTTAATCTTCCCTCTTACCATTTCCTGTGCAACGAAAGTAGACCTTGCTGCGTGTGCAGTCATGCTCCCTGACACGCGCTCTCAGGATTCTGGCGGACGGCTCCGTGAGGCCCTGCTGCTGGGGGTGTGCGGGGCGAGCGACCCTGACGCGCAAGTATTGCGAGTTGCAGCGCATGCTCTTGCTGAAGGATCAGCTGCCCGCACTCTTGTTGCCTGGGCCGGCTGCGAGCGTGTTCCTTCACGCCGCCTTGTTGCAGTCGAGGTACTCTTCTACTTTCTTTCTCTCCTTCACCCCCATGAGAATTAGGCGTGGGGAAGAGAACGCAGCAACCACTCTATGGCTCTCGGCCCTCAAATCTAGAACACCGGTCGGAGTTGAGTAAGCCTCTGAGATTCATGTTTGGCGACAGACACTGCTGCGGCTCGAACAAAATGGAGTACGACTGGAGTCTCTGTCATGGGGAAGCTTTGTCTTTGCGATGCTCCGCTCGGGGCGCAAGATCGATCGCATCCTCGCTGCGCGGACTTTGGCAGCACCACAGGCCTCGCGGCGCTGCGACGACACCCGCCTCCGCGCAGCAGCACAGAATGCGTTTTTCTGCGAGACTTCGGAGTCCGTGAAGAAACTACTGGCAACGGCACTCGCACGGCTGGTGAGCGTTGGGACTGACGGTGACAGCGCAAGACTCGACCAAGAGCTTGCGGAGGCGCTTAGACGTCTACATCGCAGCGAACGAGGTTCTTCGCTCATCGACGGTGATCCGGAGGCTGCCGAAGCAGAGATGCTTCTCTCGATCCTCGGCAATGTTCGTGAGCCCACACCTTCGACCATTGAAGTGATCTGGCGCTGTTTGCATGTGCGCGCCTTTTTACGGCAGGACCGACGTTGTAGCGGGTTGCAAAGCGTGGCAAACGCTGGCCAAGCACACACCAAGTTCGATGGGCTACATGGTGCAGACGCTGGGCAGTCGGTGGTCGAGATTGGTAAGAGTGAAGATGGCGCGCAAGAATTGACAGGAACTGGAGAAGTGCGTAACCCGAGCCATTCTGATGATGACAGGGAATGGCGTTCGAAGATGTCGGCTCAGGGAGGCGCACGGATTCACTGGGCGGCAGTAATTGCACTCATGAAGTTGTGTCAGCCGGAGAATGGTTCAAATCGGACGGTGCAGAGCACGAGGGATACGGGACAACGCGGCAGAGTGACTGCTGCATTTCAGGAGCGAGTGGTCCAGGAAGTTACCGCAGTAATGGAGCATGAAGCAGAGACGCTTTCGCCGACGGCGGCACGAGGCCGACAGGAGAGTGATTCAAACCAGGAGGCGAAAATAGAGAGAGCGACGGCTGCAGCGCGGGCAGTGCATGAGAGCACGCCATTCTGGGCGTCGCTTGGCGCAGTGGATTCTCTTGCAACAGATTTGAGTGGAGAAGGTGTGGAAGGTATTCGAAGGGTAGAAGTGCAGGTGGTGTGGGAAGGTGCAGGTCTTGCTCGGAAGGCCATGCTGTCTTTTCTTGATGTTTGCCTGGCGGTGGTGGCGCGCGAATTGTCTCGCGAATCCACTCGCCGGCGGGAGCAGGCTGCCGAGGCCTTGGTGCTGCTCCCCACAATTCAAGCGCCCCATGCGTGTTAGGGACGTGGCGAACCTGCTGAACAGCGTTGACCATGACGGCGAGGGCAATCGCAGGCGCTGTGGGCGTTGCGCGCCGGTCAACGGGTTGGAGGATCGATGGAGCTGGGCACAAGCGCACGGAACTTGATTCAAGCAGCTGCGGTGTCACGGCTTGCTCGTGCTCACGCGCCCCAGGCACAGCCAGTGCTAGAAAATGATGCGAGTGACAGCCTGGTAGCGAAAAGTGACACAGGTAGAGATGGAGGAGGCCGGACCAGATGGATGCAGGGAGCGATGAGGCTCGTGGTGAACGAGTGCAGGAGTTTGATTCGGCTAGTCGTGCAAGCAGCGCTCACGTCTGGCGCACATGATGCAGGCAGCAGTGCTCGCTGCTCCAGGTCGTCTGGACCAATGGAGGCGCCGCCGGGCGAATCGCTGGACTTCAGTCGACGGCTTCTTAAGTCTGTCGAAGTCTTGGCCCATCAGGCACATCTCCCAGCTGCACGCCCTGAAGCCACTCCTAATTTTGGTTTTGCCAGCATCGCGCTCGCCCTCCAGGTGCAACGCTGCGTAAAGAGGGTGATAACGCTGGGCGCGCGCAGCTGCTCATCACGACGGCGCATCCAGGGGGTAGGGCCTCCCTTGATATGCACAGCGCTGCAGAAGTCTGCGCGGCTCTGGCAGCGGCGGGCGCAGTCGGTACGCAGGTGCCGGGTGTTCGGGCAGTTGCAGAGCACGCACTGGAAGCGGCCTTGACCGCGCGCTGCGAATCCTGGAAGGACTGTGAGTCAAAGCTACAGGTGCCGCCTAGGCAGCTCCAACCTCCGACGAGTGCTTGCGATTTGTTGGGAACACTGCAGAAAGCAGCTGCTCGGGCATTGGTGGCACTTCGAGAAGAGGGGGGCTTTGACCCGGCGCAGACCGAGGAAGCAAGCGGCACTTTATCCTCTGGAGAGCGATGCAAAAGTTGCCAGGCAAGCTGAATACTGCACAAGCGATCCGTCTCTAGGCGACAAAGAGTATATATATCACCAATCGACTGAGATTTTAAGTTGAGCTGAAACTGCTTTGGGCACAGGTGCTTGGTGTTTATCTATCAGCCGCAAAAGATCATTATTCTTCTCTCGCAGACGGTGTAGCGAAGGCCAAACACAGTGGACACGCGGAGCTGCTATCCGCGCTGAAGGTAATGCTGTGGGCGTGGCTAGATGATTCCGATGACGAGGTCTTGTCCTAGCGACCCTTTTGCCGTGATGCTGAACTTTCTTGCGCGGAGTTACTCTGCATGCAAGCCTTTCTTGCACTGCCGCCAGGTTCTCTCTGTCAGATTACCCCTGAATATCGTGCAGGTCAGGCGCGATGCAATCAATGCCCTGCACATGTCCGGCGACCATCTCACCCAAATGCACCGGTGGTCACCCCTTTTAGTAGTGCGCATATGTGGCTTGCGCAGAAACCCTCCTTTCCATGTGGCTGTGCGGGGATGCAAGGTCCTGCGGGGCCCAGAAGCGCAACCTTGAAGTGCTTGTAATTAGAGTGCGACTGCCATGGCGGAGGATGGCCACCACGGCGGAGGATGCTTTTTCGTGGTATTCGGCCTCATGTATGATATCATGCTTGCGCGCCTAGGTTGGCTGCAATGCTTTCTGATTCGTCCCAGGTCCTAGCCGTCTGCGAAGCTGCTGCCCTTGCATTCGCCTCCTCGGTCCACCCTCGCCCGATGAAAGCCCGTACATCCGATGGAAAATTCGATTGGAAACTAACCGAGAAATTTCAAATCTCCATCACTTCACGTCCGATGCCTGCGCGTTCAGCAATGTATTCAAAAACATCGGCCGGGTTAGGGAGTGCACAATGTGGACGCCGAGGACGCGCTTGTCAAGGTCATGATGATGCATCAAATCAACAAAGACCACACTCGACACGAGAGGCAGGGCGATTGTGGGCTCGCTGCATCTGCTTCATCCCGTCTACAGGTCGATTTGAGCAGTGCACAAGCTGAGGAATGATTTGGAGCATTCTTCTGCCTCATGTTTCTAAACGCCATTCTGCTGCAGATTATTCGTGCGCTTGGCGAGATGGGCGTGAAAACTACGAGCGGTTTCGCAGTCCTGATTTCAGCGATGGTTTGTGACGCATCTTTTGCGGTACAATCATTGTGTTCCTGCGTTGGAATGTCTTGAGCACGAAATGATCATGTTTGCTTTGGGAGGAGTAACTTCTGCAACGAGCAGGTCAGAGACGCCGCTTACAGGGTGTTGCCTTTTGCACTCAATGTTCGAAATACAACAGACGCGCTGGCTGCGGTAAAAAGCTTTTTGAAAGAGCCGTTGATGGCCCAGTGGACAGTGGCACCACTCGTCAATTTTTTAAGGGGACTCCCAAACGATGGAAGCAAAACTACGTGGCAAGAATCAACTCGTGCTGCATTCTTGGTGGCACTCAAGCAAGCGGCACGCAGCCGTGCGACTCCCTGTGATGGATCCAGATCCCTTCCTGGTGTTTCAGTAGTGATTCTGGACAAATTTTCCGGCAGCACAGTACAGTCGGGAGGGTCCACTGGCAAAAGAAGCGAGGTGGATCACGAAAAGAGCTTCTCCTTACAGCAAGATTCTGCGGAGACTACGGAGCCGCTGACACGATCGAAGCGCACCACGCAACGGGCTAACGTGCCAGGTCTCACCATGACGACGCACTGACCGAAAAATTGTCTGAAGACTCTTGTTATCAGAATTTACGCCATTCTTGGGTTTCAGATTTTTAATCGTTTACGGTGTGTACAGGAAGCTGGGGAATCAACGGATTTGTGAGCGAGGCTTCTCTTCTTTTGCGCGAAGTTCATTTGCACGAGCTTTGCTGGCACCGGCCATCAGAATGACGCGTATCCTATCGTTACAAACTCGCATGTGATTCACTGTGCTCCTGGACCGTCAATCGTGCGCCAGGTCATGAAATCGCTGAATTGCCAGAACGCCTGAGAGCGTGAAGGAAATTTTAGTATTGTTCCATAGACAAATTGAGGACCAGTCGTTCAGTATTGGACAGTACAGCTGCACAACGTTTCACAGTTCAGCTGACTCACCGTTCCGATTGGACGATCTCGTGCCTGGGCGACTTTCGTCCATTCGACAACCCATTTCAAAATTGCAGCAACCACTCCGTTGATTACGATTGGTCCCATTCGCATTGAACCGTCATACTTCCCCATGGAAAGGCAATAAATCTGCAAGCACCGTGTCACTCGTTCCTCAGCACGGAAGCCCACACTTCGGAGAAATGACCCGTTTGAAGAAAGGAAGAATCAACAAGAATCACAAACAACCAGTGAGCAAGGATGTAGACCTTGTGGTCATCACTCGCAACATGTCTCATCAACTCACCCTTGCCCTGCCACCAGTGAAAAACATTCAGTGGTGGAACGTATGGAATTGGCTCGTTAGTCACGAGATGATTGGTTTGTGGATCTCCCCATGCATGTTCATATCATGTGCAGATATGCAGCTGCATATCTGCTAGCGAGAAATGATTTCATCCCAGTAGCCGAAGGAGAGGGATTTGACCTTTTCAAGGTGACGAATATTGGCGCAAACAGTGCGGGACTGCACCTCAGCAGCATGCCCAAGCTTCACATCTTGAATTCCCTCCTGTCAGGAACAGAGCATGAGCCGGCTTTCAACACTGCTGCCCTTTGTCAGTCAGTCACTCGGCCAAGGGCACGCGGGTCAAAAAAGAAGTAGCACCGTGAAAAAAGCAACGTCGCCCAGCGCAAACACTTTCTCGATGCCAACCACCTGCCGTGAAACATGCTTATTGAAAGCCTGTCGATGAAAGCATTAGTCACACACACATTACAGATTACACGGCAGCGCGGCATCAGAGATGTCAATGTGGCACCTGCATCGTCGGTTTGACAACAATGCCAGCAGTCGGGCCGCGCCGCGCGGTAGAGTCTGCCGAGGCAGCGCAAATCAAACTCACACTCTCCTGCAGCTCACCGCTCAGCCACACTGAGAGCTGGTGTCCTCAGCGAGGGAACCAGGGAGAACGGGAATCGCAATCGAAGCATCCACTTGGTGTTGCTTGTCTGCACACTCAGGCTTGGTAGTGACTGCTTCAGTGCTATAGGTTGCAATTCCCAGACTTACCCGATCGGATTTCTCCCAACTTGAGCTGGAGCCTCTTCGTGTCGGAAGATCCTCCTCCACACCTTTGGGAGTCTCACATCATGGGAATCTCACATCACGGAATCTCACATCATTAGCCGCGTCATGGCGGCGGCAGGGCGCAACGGGCGCGCGGAGCGTCACGTGGGTGGCAGTGCAAGCATAGCATGGTAGGGCCAGGCTTTGCGTGGTGTGGGGGGACGAGGGGCGGTGAACCAGTAGACGACGTCAGCGCGAAGTAGCAGTTCCGAACTGCGTGGTCGGGCTTGCGGTAACCCAGCCGCGCTACTAGTAAGGTTCGCTTCGGCAGGCGGGGACTTCGAGGCGCGGCTCACGGCGACGGTCAGCGCACCGCCACCGTGCTGGGTGACCAGAGAACAGCGGGAGCCGGTCATGACTTCTATGTCGTGCTCCCGTAACCAACGACGAAGGTGTTTTCGTGTTTTTTCTTTGGCAAAATTTAGGCACAAATCTTTCTTGGACTCCTGCCATGTACGTTTCTGAAACTCAGCTGACTGTGCGCTGCGTTAAGCGCGCGCGCGGGAGCAAACTCGTCGGCAACTGACCACGATGGTGACGTGGACACCAGGACGTTCTTCCTTGATCTGATAAGGGCCAGACCCAGCTCCAGTAAGCTCCGATCGAAGCCCGCACCAGAGCAAAGCCATTGCGCGTGGAGGGTGTGCGTGTGTGCAGGGGGCGGGGAGCGCGCTATACCTCTGCTGCCAGCTCGACCCCAACAGGCCCACCACCGACCACCAGAATGGAGCGAGCGGCCTGCACACGCGCAGCCTGCTGGTTCCACGACAGCTGCCGCTGAACATCGTCTATGTCTCCATAAGAGGCCTTGATGCCGTCCATGCAGTAAGATGAGCCGCAACCAAGAACGAGAAAGTCGAAGGGCAACGTCTCTGACTCCACCGCCCCGTGCCGCCGCACAGAGACCTCTCCAGGCAGGACCTCTTCCGCAGCGCCGTGCACAAAAGAAACGCCTCTCAGCTTTGCGAGGGGGGCGGTGAGCGCTGGAAAGCGTTCCGGATGCACTAGCAACCGAAGGACTCCTGGCGTGTACTCGAAAAAGTCCTGCGCGCCCGCGCCACAGCAATTAGTGCGAACTGACGCGCGGCTACCTAGATGCACACGTAGGATAGCATGCGCACTGGCAAGCGTGAAAACCTTGCGGTCGATGAGAGTCACATCGAAGTCATTGCGGAGATTGCGCGCACACGCAAGCCCGGCGAATGACCCGCCAATGATCAACACACGAGGACGCGTACCGCTGCGCCGCTACCAACACGATGCCGCAACACTGTCAGACCGCTGCACCGGAAATGCTTGCGACACTTACTGACACACGGTGCTGTTACTTGGTTGCTCAGGCAAGCAACAGCACCACTTGCAGCCCTTCTTGAAAGTGGGGTGTCGGATAGTAGGGGCCCAGACTGTGAATAGAGCAGCGGGAATGCGAGCAACAGCGCGGGCCATGCGTAAGAAGATGTCTACCGTCTCAAAGATCACCCGTGTCATCAGGATAACCTGCCCGGCATGCACAGATACGTGAACACCTGGGATTGAGGCCACGCGATTGGAGTCCCGAAGAGTGGTGAAAGAGGGCACCGTTTGGAAAGTGAGCATGCGCAAGGCTGCAGTCAGAGCGGCAGGAAGAACTCCCTCTTTCTTGAACGTCCCTTCTCTGGCCACTGCGGCCAGGGACGACTGCGCATCCCTGCGCCAAGCTCCGTGCTGGGTACTCGGTGTCCAACGAAGTCCCCCATACAAACTTTTCCTTGAGTCTTGAAGCACGGGTAGACGCCGCACTGCCCTGGGCATCGGAAATAAGGGCACATATGCTGCCGTGGTCCGGACGAGCGCTGCGTCGTGCGATGAATATCGCACGGATCTCGACGAGGATGCCAGTTGCACTGATGCTGGGGCCCAGGCTAGAAGGCTCGGAAGTAATGAAATGAGTAGCATTCCAACAAGAGAGCCACATTTGGCGTTGCAAGGATGCATTGTCTGCACACAGTTCTCCTTTTCCAGCCCCCGGCCTCCCTGCGCCCGCACGGGTTGTACTCGCGCCACCGGTAGGCGTGGGTCCAGTAAAGCGACTCCCCAAAACTTCTTGCACCTGCTCGACGTATTTCCTATGACGGCGATGTGGCGGAAGTTTGTATTGCTCTCCGCAGCTGTGTGTATCCACTCGTCATTTGCATTTCAACCACTCCATATGGCCGTCGAACCCAAGCAAAGCTCCCCCTGCATTTCACGTCGCGTTGCGGCTCTTAGGTTCGCATCGTCTGCACTGCTGCTCCCGGGGTTGAGAGTTTCAGCCGCAGAGGATGCAGACACAGTGAGGATCCGCGAAGGCTACACAATTCTTACCGACTTGGTAAAAAATTGGGACAAGTACGCGGGTACAAAGGATGCACCAGGCGGCGACAATGTTCGTAGACAAGCCGGCTACGTCGGGAAAAATGCTCTCACCCAAATTAATAAGGCACGCCAGCTTCCTTCGGTGCCATGTGAAGCAGTGACCCGCATTCTTGTGAATCGCAAGAAACTTTTCTTACTATGCGTTGATTCCCGGCGTCCAGGTCATGATTCGTAAGGGCGTTGACATCGATCAGGTCTTGAGCCCCGCCAGTCCCCATCCACAGTGCAGAGAACCCCGAAGGCAACTTCTTGATTGAAATGGTGTGGAACCCAGCTCGAAGAGGTGCAAAGCGCGCTGGCACGCGTGGACGCAGACTCCTACTCGGCCATGTTTGCCGATTCCTCAACGTCACCGAAGCGAGGTGCGGCCGCATTCCCGTGCGGCCGTCCCGAGATTAGCATATCGAGTGCACAAATTAAATGCTCCACCTAGTTACTTTTTTGTAGAAAACTTGAGCTACAACTCGCTAGCACGATTTGACAGGCTATCAGTACATGGACGATGCGAAGAAGGGTGCGATCAAGGCGCTCAAGATCTACAAGGTCAAACCAGAGCCTGGCTCATCACCCCGGCCATTGCTCCTTGCTGCAGCCTACCGCGCTGCGAGCTGCGCGGGCCTTGGAGTCTTCAGAAACGAACGAATAGAGCATTCTGGCTCTGATGACCAACGCTTCACCCCAACACACTGACACTGCATACGGTGGCAGACCGTGATGGACGACAATGGCTTTTGAGAGGGAGAAGAGGTCTCGCAGCACGCCCAAACCCTGAAAATAGAACGGGGATGCGGCAAAGGTGGTCGAGTCATTACTGCCAGTGCGAATCTGTGACGGCGGCGAGGCGTGAAGCACTTGTTGGTCGCGAGGGTCGAGCCTTTACTTTCAGTACAGAGCTCATCTGAGACCGGTCGAGCGATGGCGGCACGCAGAGCACATACTGACTGGTCATGCGGCTCAGGCACGAAGCTTGTCACGCAATATTTTGAGCTCGCCTTCAAAATCGCCTGCATTTTTGTGGGGGGGGGGGTTGGGTGTGGGATGTGGGCGTGGGTTTGTGTCTGTGTGCCCGGGCGCGCGCGCGGGGGCACGCAGTCGTGGGTTACAGAAATGGG
>Ga0115567_10002461_pt1 | contig 18319 bp, 14 predicted proteins | sample COGITO_mtgs_1204_2_FD_88679 | JGI IMG/M metagenome (GOLD analysis project Ga0115567, IMG submission 88679) | Pelagic marine microbial communities from North Sea - COGITO_mtgs_120412 | ecosystem: Environmental > Aquatic > Marine > Epipelagic | place: Germany:Helgoland, sampling site Kabeltonne... | reverse complement strand
TGTACACGTCCTGGATCTCGTCCTCAGTGCCATACTCCACACAAACGTTGCCATCTTTGTCCGTGCCTGAGCGAGCAGTCGACTCCCGGGCTTGCTTCCATCGCGCCCTAGCGTATGTCAGCTCGTACTGCTTGTGTTGCCATGCCACCAGCACCTTCCTGTCATAAGGACTCTCGTCCACGCGCTCCGAGCTTGCCGCAAGCTTGGAAATACTGTGCGGCGTCCTCTTTGACATACTTGCGGGTGGCAACTCCTCCTTGCCAGGTGGGGACTTCTTGCCAAATGAAAAGATTCCTCCGTCGCCCCTTCCCTTGGTCCCCCCCGTGAGCGACATCGCGCGACGCATCATGGAACGAGCTTCCTTGCTTTCTCCGGCTGCTACAAGCCGCTGCTGAAGCGCAGCTTCCTGCCCAACCATCACCTGGCGTTGCACCACAGCACGCCATTGTGGCTCCACGCCAAACAGCCCTGAGGTATTATATGCATCCATTACCGACTTAGGAATCACCACTTCGCGATCCTCCCGTCGGCTATTTGCTCGCATGCTCTGTGCCTCTGCCGGCACCGAGTGTGGGTCGGCTTCTGCGTTTTTCAGGCCCCTCGGTTGCGGCGCGCCCTGCGCCCGACTGTTCCCGCTGCCCCCGGCTCGCTGCAACGACTCCAACGGCCCGCAACGCCTCTCCAACGGCCCAGGACGCCCCTCCAAAAGCTCTTCATTCCCCCACACTCCAGATGATTGATGATCAGGCTCCCGATCCCCCCCTTCGCCTGGCGAAATTTCCAGCACCCCAGCACGCGAAAGATTTGCTGAATCGGCGGCGCTGACGGGCGTAGAAGGTGACATGCGAGGGCCGGGGGTCCCCGGGGGCACTGAGCGCCGAACAGACTGTGGAGATGATTCTTGGACTGGCGTGAGCGCGCCACCGGGGGTTCCATGTCCTGCAGGTCGAGACGGCTTCGCAGGGAGCGACGGTGCTCCGCCGTCGACGGTATCAGGCATGAGGGGCTTGTGCGCGAGGGAAAGAATCGCGTGCTCCTGCTCAGGCCCGAGCTCCTGAATCCCCGGCATTGCCCCAAACGGCGGTAGATGGCTCGCAAATTCCGCGCCCACCGAGCCAAGTAGTTGCCCAAAGTCCATGCTCGCATCCTCTTTGCGCTTGCCACGCCCGTGCAGCTGCTCCGCCAGAGCCGCGGCGGTCGGCCGTTTGCGTGGAGTGTGGAGCAGGCACGATGCTACTGCCTCTCGCAGCACGGCAGGATACAAATTCGGAAGCTGGGACGCGCGGACAGGCTCAGATGCAACGTTGGCGGCGAGCATACCCTTTCGCTCCCAGAGGAAGTCGAGAGTGAGCACCTCGATCGCGATGCATCCGATTCCCCATACATCAACAGTCTCAGCGTATGCATCGTGCTGGAGTACCTCTGGTGCCATATAGCACGGCGTCCCGACCTGCGATGTGCGCTTTCCGCGCTCAAGCGTCTGGGCGAGCCCGAAATCTCCGACGCGAAGGTTGTCCTCGTTAGCCATGAAAATGTTTTGCGGTTTCAAGTCGCGATGCACCACTTTGTTCTGGTGCAGGTATGCGATAGCATCCACAATTTGTTGACACCACTGGAGCGCTCGCTCCGGCGGGATGCTCATGCGATGCTTTCGCACGGCAATCATGTAGTGGGCAACGTCACCGCCCTCGCAGTACTCCATCACAAGACACACCACCAATGAGCTTCCCTCCTTTCCCAAAAACACGTCTTCGTATCTGCAGTGTGGCGTATCATCAAGGCTTCCGGGTGCAGACGGGGCAGTGCCAAAGCAGCGCTGCAGGTGAGGCGCGCGATCGAGGATCTGGCACCCATGGCACTTACCGCGTCACGTAAGGATGCTGCAGTGACTGGAGTGTTTTCGCCTCGCGAAGCGCTGAGTTCCCACCCTTGGCATCATCACAAATGCACTGTTTCATGACCAAGCAGGCGTTGTCCTTTTTTCGTCGCACCCGCGAAGTGGTGCCTTGCCCTCCCTTGGCAAGCTGGCTCAGCACCTGGACCCAGAATGTGCCTCAGTACGACCAAAACTTACCAGAGCAAGCGCATTTCAGAAAGATGGAAGCACCTCATAGTCTTCGATATCACCCTCCATGGTGAAATTCGGCGTCGCGTCCCCGCTCCTGAGCGCGACCCTGTCCTGAGCGCGACCCCTCTCACAGCGACAGTGTTCAACCCGACCACCCCTGAAACTGTGGAGCAAAATTGGTCGGTATCCTGCGCGAAATCCTAGCACGCTTTCAGCTGCTTCCAAAGTAAGGGGGAAGCCTGATCGTTCTCGCGTTCTCGCGTAGGCTCAACGGCGATCTTGAATCATGTCTCAGACTGAGGCCTTGCACACCCTTCCCGCTCAGATCGATGGTCTCGACATACGCGCGGACGGAATGGTGAGGCGGAATTGGTCCCAGCCCCGATTTGATTGCGCCGCTCCGGCGCACGTCACTCAGAGCACGTGCTTGCTGTGACATGCCAGAGGAACACAGGGACGCCAGTTATTGCTTTTTACTCGCACTTTAAAGCCGGCCCCGTTCGAATTCTCCGTGCTGAAGCATTGGGTTCATCCTTCGCAGATGGTCGCCGCAACCTCCAGGGTCTTCGGAAATGAATGGGACGGCGGAGTCACGGCGTATACAACGGACCAGCAACAAAAGAGCTGTCACCTACCAAGCGGATGTACTAGCATCTCATTTGTCGGGGCTTCTTCGGAGGCGGTCGCACTGTCGTGCGATGATGGAAACGTTGTGGTGCTCTCGCTATCTAGCTTGGGTGAGGAAGGCTGGCGCCCGCTTCAAATGTTTGCAGACCACGAGAACATGGTCTCAGCAGTTCGCAGCTGCCCTGTCGACGCAAACATCTTGGTGTCTGGTAGTGTGGATCAGACGGTGAAAGTTTGGAGCTTGTCAGGAGACGAGGGCGATTGCCTCACCACACTGAGAGGTACGTTCAATTCTTACCTCACGTCGCTGTCTCGATTCCATGCGCACACTCATGAAGCCTCAAAGTAGTAAGCGGAATATTCACCGATTGTTGGCACAAAATAGCGTGCTAAGCTTCCCGGCTGATTCAAATAATGGCTGTCACAGGTCATTGTGCACCGGTTTGGGACGTCGCATACAGTCCTGTGCAACGCAACACCGTAGCCAGCGTTGGACAGGACGGCCGCCTGTTCATGTGGGATGACCGTACGTCGAAGTCTACTTCATCTACTGAGCAGGTGTTCCTCAGATCGACGTGCAGAAAGCGTGCCCGTGTGAGAGTTGTAGTGTGCGGATTCAGTCTGGCGCGAAAAAGCCACCTGGCTGACAATGCGCACACGCCGATCAGGGGGCTCCACTCTTTTGCATGTGCTGGAATGGGGAGAAAGTTTATGCTGGAAGCGAAAATGGCGAGATATTCCTGTTCGATCCCCGAGTGCTCCAGGTAAGTATTTGAGATAAGTTTTTCCATGTTGAAGGAAGTTCCATTTGCTCGCAGAAGTCAACCTCTCTCCTCTACAGGGTCCTGTTGAGAATCTCAAGGGCCACATGGATGCGGTACGATGCCTGGTGGTAGTAGTCGGCACAGACGGCACGACCAAGCTCGTCTCAGCTGGCGACGACTGTGAAATCTGCGTTCGCGACTTCAGCAACCTCAAGAATGACGCGAAGTCTACTGCAAGGTGCTGCATTTGACTTTGCACCCAATTGGTGCCCCCGAGTTTGAACTCACCTGTGCGACGTGATGCATATTTGCGTGTCCTTGCTTGTATCGGAGGGCGGGAGCGGGGATGTGGCTCAGCTGGAATCATGTGTGCAGGCACAAGGACTTTGTCCGGGCGCTCTGTGCAGTCCCAGGGGGTGGCGCGGTGTATTCGGGATCGTGGGACAATTCGATTGCACGCGTAACGATTTAATTCAAGAATATCTGTCGCATATTTGCCAGCAGTACACGCCGTAACAGCCCGGCAGGAAAAAGATACGGCAGGACGTCGTCGTCATCCTCTTTATTTTTCTTCTTACATTAGCTCCACAAGACCGAAACGGGGACTCAGCCCACTCACAAAATCGACCACCTCCGTTTCGACTACCACCCCCTTGACTTTCCAACCACCTCCCTTTCGACCAACGCCCCCTTGACTAAGGATCGCCGCTTACTGGGAAGTCGCCGCTCTTTCACTGCTTCGCAAGGGTGCACTTCACGTGCGTGACGCATCAATTTTGTCCGTTTCCCTGCAGGAGCGTGAAGCGCAGGCACGTGAGAACATACGTGACATCAGAAATCAATATTGCACCTAAAACTAACACTAGACGTGCGGTGCGCGTCGATACAACGGGCGACCAACTGCCACAGGCCAGTTTCGTCTGCAACAAATTACATCAAAGCCAGGTGGCGCCATTCGAGTAAGCAGCTTGCAACGGCAAGGAAGTCTTGATACTTTCCACCCCCACGAGGGCAACAAGTCGGGCTCGCGGGGAAATAAACTGGACCAGGGGCCACACCTGGCGGCCAGTGCATCCTGGAGCAGACTAGGAATGCCGAGCTTGATGGAATCCTGCGGTCGGGGTTGGTTAAATCGAGGGGCACTCGATTCAACTCCGATACAAGCCTGTAATATGTCCAGCAACTAAAAAGAATGCGTGCGACATTCACAGTAGCATCCTGCCCCCTGTTCCCAAAGCAGCAGCCCGTCGCTCTGGAGCAGGTGAGACCCCTGCTCCATTGCACGAACCCTATTTTTCTCTGGTGGTATCAGCAGCTTCTACTTGCAGGGCGAGATCTGGACCTGTTTGCGGGACTGAACGTATTCATACCAGGAGAACAGCATGCTGGGGTGATTCCAGCCGCCACGGGCGAAGCAGCGCGTCATCTCAAACATGATTGGGAAGTGGTGATGCCCCGTTCGCTCGGCTAAATAGTTTTAGCGGGAAATCAGTTGACGTAGCCGCACTTTACTTTTGAAAATGGTGCACAAATGTTGATATCTGCGTCACAGAGGCTTGGAACTTCCGAGTTGGAAGACCTCAAGGTTGAGACCGTCACGTCTCTTGCGCGGGCGTTTCTACTCGCGATCAGGGATGAGCGTAGTGGCCACCATTGTCGACCAGGCCAAGGATGCGGCAACGAAAGTGACGAGTGTTGTCAAAGGTCTTGAGCTTGGGGACAAGTTGCAAGTCTATGTCGTGGGACCCGTCCACAAGGGGGCGAGCAAGGTGCCTGAGCTTGCGTCTGGTGCAGCTGCTGCTATCGGAAAGGCGTCTAAGGTCACGGTTGATGTGCTTGCTATCTATGTTGTGACACCAGCGACCAACGGCGGAGAATACGTCCTGCAGCTTGTGAAGGGCATCGCGCCCGCTGAGATTGTCAACAAAATCACCGCCACGCTCCTCTCAGCGATCACGGCGGTCAAGTGCGCGATCGCACCGGTCCAGAGGGATATCGTCGCGATGTACCAGCACGTGCAGACTCGAGTTTTTGTGTCTGGTATGGACTACCTGATGCAAAATCAGCGGGCGCGAATCGCAGCGCAGGTTCTCAATTCTTACACCCCTGCGTCAGAGAAATCGTGCCTGTCCCAGTATGCAGCAAATCTCCCCCAGCTTATGCGAGTTTGAAGTGCCGGGCATACTTTGCTATTCACCGGTTCTGACACGGTGCTCCGGGCAGGCCGCGTGCGCTGCTGCGACTCTCACCTTGGCGGGCAAGCTTTACTACGCCTCCTCGGCCGCAGGGCCAGGACGCTCCACTACGGGCCAAGAGACCAACTTTGTTGACTCTGGGATGCTAAAGGAGAAGGAGCACGCAGGTGAACACGCGCTAGAGGAGGTTGGGGTCAAGCCTGGCGACGTGGTCATGGTGGCGACTCAGGCGATTGAGGCCGTCGAACTGTACACGTTTTGCTCGGCGGCCAAGGCGAAGGTAGTCGTGCTGGGGGCAGGACAAAGTCTTGCGGCGGCATCATCATTGGCAGTCTCACACGCACCTAAGGTGTTTGTGTATGATACGCGGGTGATGCCTGGTGCGACCCGCGTGGAAGCGGCGATGAAGGCAGCTGGGCTCCAGTGCCAGATGATCTTCGTCGCTGGCGAGCGGGAAAAAAAGCGCCTCTTGGCGGCGCATCCGTCGCACCTACCGTACGCACAGCTAGTGGAGCAGGGTCTTGCCAAAGCACGTTCGAGTGGTGGGCGGCGCTCTGCAAAAGTGCAGCTTCCTGATGCCGACTCCCTGGTCGGCGGCATCAACCACGGAATCAACTCTGGCCTACAGGCACTTGGCAGCCTCTTCTCCCCGGCGCCGAAAGCTCAGCGCAAATCTCAGGAGATTAATTCCTCTGCGTCAAAAGGCGACAACCTCGTTCGTCTGTAGGCACTGCATACTAGGCAGGCTTGAGGCAACTTGATGTTACCACTATCGTTAGGATCAGTGAGGCATGCACTCGTGTACGCGTTTGATTGCATCCGTGGCAGTGTGGTTCGAGGATGGAATTCTGCGGTCGAGATTGGTTAAATCAAGGGGCAGTCGATTTACCTCCGATGCATGCCTGAAAATATGTTGAGCAGAAAGAGAACAGCATGGTTGGGTGCTTCCAGCCGCCACTGGTGAACTGGCGACGCTGCGCGTCATCCCGAACATGATTTGGAACTCGGCTCAATGGTACTATCCGAAAATGAATTCATGGTCCTGTGCCCCCCTTCACGGTGTGTAGAGTCTAAAAAGTTCATGAACCTCTCAGCCGTCACAAAAAACATGCTCACTTCAGTCAACAGGTTTTTATTTACGCGCCCCTTGCACTACTGTGCGTCGCCAGGCAGACCACAGGTACCGTCCTGGTTTCGTTCGTTTTGGTACCTACAACTCATCGTGGTCGGGCATCTCCTCGTCCTCGCCGCCCGCGCCGCCTTCGCCGCCCGCGGCATACAGCTTGGACATGATCGGGTTGACCACCTTCTCGACCTCCTTCTGCTTCTCCTCGAAGTCATCCTTCTCCGAGTTAGAGTTCTCGTCGATCCATTCGGTGGTGGTTTTGACGACCTCCTCAAGAGTCTCCTTGTCCTCATCAGAGAGCTTGTCCTTGATCTTGTCCTCATCGTTGATGGTGTTCTTGATGTTGTAGATGTACGACTCCAGGGAGTTCTTTGCGTCGATTTTCTCCTTAAGTTTCTTGTCCTCCTCCTCATACTCCTTGGCCTCATTCACCATGCGGTCGATCTCCTCCTGGGAGAGACGGCCCTTGTCGTTGGTGATGGTGATCTTCTCACTCTTGCCCGTCCCCTTGTCCTCGGCCGAAACCTGAAGGATACCATTGGCATCGATCTCGAACGTCACCTCGATCTGTGGCACGCCACGGGCTGCCGGCGGGATATTGCTGAGCTCGAACTTGCCAAGCTGGTGGCAGTCCTTGGTCATCGAGCGCTCGCCCTCGAAGACCTGGATGAGCACGGTCGGCTGGTTGTCTTGAGCAGTCGAGAAGGTCTGCGACTTCTTGGTCGGGATCACCGTGTTACGACCGATGAGCTTCGTGAGCACACCGCCCACAGTCTCAATACCGAGGGTGAGCGGAGTCACGTCAAGGAGAAGAAGGTCAGCAGTCTCCTTGCCGCCCTCGCCGGAGAGGATACCGCCTTGAACTGCAGCGCCGTAAGCGACAGCCTCATCCGGGTTGATGCCCTTGTTGGGCTCTTTGCCGTTGAAGTAGTCCTGGAGAAGCTGCTGCACCTTGGGGATACGAGTCGAGCCACCAACCAGAACGAGCTCGTCAACCTGGTTCTTCTTGAGCGACGAGTCATCGAGGACCTTCTCGACCGGTCCAAGAGTCTTCTTGAAGAGATCCATGCAGAGCTCCTCGAACTTGGCACGCGTGATAGTCTCCGAGATATCCTGGCCATCAAAGAAAGACTCGATCTCGATACGCTGCTGATGAGTGTTGGAGAGTGAGCGCTTGGCGCGCTCAACCTCGCGGCGGAGCTTCTGCACCGCCTTTTTGTCCTTCGAGGCGTCCTTGCCACTCTTCTTCTTGAAGAGCTTGAGCATGTAATCGATGACACGACGGTCAAAGTCCTCTCCACCAAGGTGAGTGTCACCAGACGTGGCGATAACCTCGAAAACGCCGTTGTCAATGGTGAGGAGCGAGACATCGAAGGTACCGCCACCAAGATCGAACACGAGGATGTTCTTCTCACCACCCTTGTTGTCAAGACCATAGGCGATGGCCGCAGCAGTGGGCTCGTTGATGATGCGAAGAACGTTCAGGCCGGAAATGGTGCCAGCATCCTTGGTCGCCTGACGCTGCGCGTCATTGAAGTATGCAGGCACCGTAACGACTGCGTTCTTGATCTCCTTGCCCAAGAAGGCCTCGGCGACCTCCTTCATCTTGGTGAGAATCATCGCAGAAACCTCCTCCGGAGAATAAGTCTTCTTCTCGCCCTTGAACAGCACCTGGATGTACGGCTTGCCGCCGGAGTTCACGATCTCGTACGGAAGAAGCTTCTTGTCGTGCACCACCGTCGAGTCCGTGAACTTGCGGCCGATGAGGCGCTTCACGTCGAAGACAGTGTTCTCGGGGTTGAGCGCGCCCTGGTTCTTGGCAGCGTCGCCGACAAGGCGCTCCTCATCAGTGAAAGCAACCCACGAGGGGGTGATGCGGTTGCCCTGGTCGTTGGCGATGATCTCGACCTTGCCGTTCTTGTACACACCGACGCACGAGTACGTGGTGCCGAGGTCAATACCGATCGTAGTATCTACGGTGCCCTCGTCCGCAAACACGGCCGCGCAGCCGAGCAGCGCGAGGGAGGCCGCAAGCAGGCAGAGAGACGATGCACGCACCATCACTCCAGCAAGTTGACCTGCGATGCGTCGTGAGACGGAGGTCAGCGACACACAATTGATGCGGGATTTACACACGCATCGATGTGCATGTCAAAATCTCCTGCACAAGATAATCTGGGCTAACTTTAGCCACGCATTGCCGCGGCCTTCTCTGTTCGCGAACAGGGGTCTAAACAAGAACGGAGGCCGAGGCGCGTGCAGTCCGCAGAACGGACCAGCGCCACGGAATCAATACAACATGGACCATATCATGCCTAAAAAACGACTGCAGTGACATGTATGCGCGCATCAAACACCGCCCGCAGTTCGCCAGGCGGATCGTGGAAGCGCACCTTGTGCTAGCTCTGTCTAAGGTTTCTCGTGGAAGCCGTGGAATTTCAGTCCGGTGACGTCGTCCGTACCGACGTGGCATAGTTGGCTAAACCTGATTGAGGGGTTTTCGGTGTCACAAGAGCCCACTCAGCCCTCCCGTTTTTCATACGAATGTTCGCGGTTCGATGATGAAATTCGGCGGTTGAAACGCCCTTCACGTAACCAACCACCTACCGTATTTATTTTTTCACAATCATTTTCATTCATCCGTAGATTATTTATTTATTTATGCACACAAACGGCTCCAGCGCAAAAGCCAACGTATTTTCCGCGGAAGGTGCAAGGAAGGAGGACCCGGGTCGTTCTGAGACGCAGGGAGAACCCCGCCACGAGGCGTGAGGACACCTCAGCTGCCAGAGATCAATTTCTTGACGGCAGACTCGGGGTGATGTCGCACATCATGAACTCTGACATTCCGACCATTGTTTCTGCGCCTGCAAACACGACTGTCTCGAGGAATCGGCCTGCCTCGTCGGCCGCTGCCCGCTCTGTTTCTGGGCGAGCGCCGATCCGCACGCAGAGTGGCACCAGCCAGCGCCCCGGAGGTTCCATGAGTGGCAGGTCATGGAGTGCTGCAAGCTCCCGATCAGTCGCCTCATCCACAGGCTCTACCAGGCCGGTGCACGTCTGGTCCCGAGGGATGAAGGCCCCGCTGCGCCCTGGCAGTGCAGCATTTGCGCGGCCGGATACCGCTGGACCCGACCGGGAGAGGAGAGCCGTGGATCCAGGGCGGATTCGGCCGCGCTCAGCGATGGCGCGCCATTCAATGGGGGTGGATGGTGGTGCCGATGACATGCGCTCAGTCGCGAGCACGAAGGTTCCGCCCGCGGTTCTGCGACCCTCCTCGCCAGAGGACTTGGACGGTTACGTCATGGAAGACAGAGTAGAGGATGCATCCGATGCTGACTTCGAAAATGAGATGCTGCGAGAGGAGGAGGGTGAAGAGGAGCGTCCTGCAACAATCCGGCGCTACTTCACGAAGGGTATCGGGCCTGAGGGAAAACCGGGGGTTCAGTCGCATTTTTGTGTGCGGATCCCCGCTGAACTTCCGCAGGGCCACTCGACCAACTACCTCCGAGTATACTACTCGGACTTCCTTGCCGTGGGTCCGGCTGATATTCCCGTTGGACGGGATGAGCGCACGGTCGAGGTTGACAAAATGGCAACATGGCTGCTTTCCGTGGAGCCGCGCTCGCGCATAGACGCGTACCCAATGCTGCTACTTACCAAGGATATTTTACGCCGTTTTGTAAGCAAGGATCTGGTCGTGGTGTCGGGTGCAAACAAGCGTCTCAAAGAAGGGCTCACGCTGGCCGAAAACATGAACCGCAAAGACCGCAGGGAAATATCGCGGCTTTCGGTGCCTCCCCCCCCCGCGACCTTGCACGCTTCTGAGTACATGCGCTTCCTGAATCAGAATCTGAGTGGAGTTGCGGTCGATGTTCGATTTGCAGGGCGAGCTGGAGAGGGTGCGGTTGCGAGTGTCCGAGCTCCTGCCACTCGAAGAGCTTGCGGAGAGCCTTCGCGACCAAGTTGCACAGGGCGCTCAGAAGGAAGCGGCGAAAGAGCAGCGCATTGCTGAGCTTGAGGTGGCTTCAGAGGCGCAAAAGGTAGCGGCGGAACGCAAAGTAGATGAGGCGCGACGGGAGAGCAAGGAGAAGGTGGAAAAGGTGATGCAGGTACGCCTCGATAAGCTGCAAGCGGAGCTCGACGCCACCAAATCGAAGCTCTCGAAGGCCGAAGACGAGCGAACGGCTGCGCGAAAAGAAGTTGCAGTGCTCGAAGAAAAACTACGAGATGCGGTTGAGGAGTTGCGCACCGCGAAAGAGGGGGATTTGTCGTGTGAAGCTGTCCTGGGGGCCATCGGCACTTGGAGCCCGGCCAAGCGCGTGAAACTTCTCTCGGTGCACCCCTTGCCTCGCAGAGTCACCACTTGATGAGTGGCGCTTCGATGCGGAGCTTTCTGGCGTTTAAAGACTTGCCCATGCTGCTGCCCACTCTTCGCGTCTTATGGTGGTATTGTGGCTGCAGGGGCAATTCGCAGCGATGGGATTAGTGCAGCAGCTTCATGATGAGTTCGTGCAGAATCGCGATAAAGAAGAGCAGAGCCCGCTTGAACATGCGACACGTTGGCTCGGGGATATGGGATGTTTGGGGGCGGACGGTAGCTTCGTGGCCGCTGCGGCAGCGGGTGCGGAGCACTCGGCCAAGATGAGAGCGCTTGGTGCGCTTCTGGTGCGCCACGCTTCGTGCGCCAGTGGCGCCGGCGATGGCATCACTGAGGCCGCCTTCATCGACACTCTTCTTGAGATTGCGTACACCTCAGCGCGCGCAGCGCCAGTCGCGGGAACTGGAACCAGCGGCGAGGCGGCGGACGACGCGGTTGGTGCAGAAGAGAGCAGCGAGGCGGAATCGAAGCTCGCATCGGGCGCAGCTGGAGTCGATGCCGCACCCGGTCACGACACGTCAGAGCTCGCGGAGCTCCGAGCGCAGAATGAGGATTTGCGCGGACAAGTTGCTCGGCTGCAAGCCCACTTCGACCAGTCCCGCGGAATAGAAGAAACCGAGCGTGCGCCATCGCAGCCCAAGCCCGAGGCGACGCGCCCGCCTGAGACAAAGAAGAAGCCTGGGGTGCTCAAGACATACGATGTGGACCCTCGAGTGTTCAAGGGCAAGCCAGTCAAGCCGATGGCCGAGCAGGCAATGCTGCGCATGATCGCAGATATGTATGAAAACAAGGCGTCGGCTGACTTTGTCGACGATCGCGAGCACAACGAGAGGCAGAACTTCCCGGAGTATCTCCGCGACCACCTCATCAATCGCTTTGGCCTCAAATCGATCGCCATGACAAACTTGCAGTCTCTCATTCTAGGGCTACGCGCTGTGAAGCCTACCACCGACGCCGGCCGGCGTCTGCAAGTTTTTGGGCTGTGCTCTGGCATCATCGAGCACCCGAACTGGCACCAAGACTTGTGCAACTTCCTACTTTGTGTTCTCGGCCTCGTCTTCCAGATCTCACACATCAAGGAAAATATGGACCATGACAGCCGTAAAAAGCCCCAGATCGATGGCATGGTAGCCATACAAGCCACCCAGCAGGCGTGGGTCAAGTATGGTTCTGGCGCATATCCGAAAGCCTTGCATGACGAGATGGTCAAAGCTGCACGCGAGAGTGGAGGGACACTCCTGCTGCACGACTGGGTCTCTCTTATCGTCAATACGTGGCTTGCGTCGTCGGAAAAGCTCGACAAAGAACTGCTGGCAGTTTTCAAGGAGCACGACACCAATGGTGACGGAGTCCTGGACCTGGACGAGTTCAAGAGCATGGTGCAGGCACTGATGGGTGGGGATCCAGTCGACGACATGGCAGTCGCCAAGCTCTTCAACCTCTCGCTTGAAGAGAGCGCGGCAATGAACGAAGGGGGAGACGCATCAGACGTGATGTACCCCAGCGCGTTTTGTCAGGTCGCCCGCATGTCAGGCTTCATGGCGAAGGTCATGCATGCCGGGAGCGAGCCCCCAGCGGCAACTCCCTGAAACGTATCTGCAACGCCATTTCGCGATGGTCTGCGGGGAAATCGTGAGCAGGGAGTGTGTACATACCCAGGAGGAGAATAAACTGTTCGATAGAGATGCAGTGACGTTGGGCAGACGTGTGAAAACTTTAATATGACTTCAGGTTTCTGGGAAATCACTGCCCCTTCAGAGCTGTGCACGTTTGACTAAGCTGCTGAACTTTGTTCCTACATGACTGCAGCTCTTTTAGGCAGTGTTGTTCAACGGGCATCCGGATCTGCACGGATGGCCCGAGTGTCTGACTTTGGACGCGATGGGCCGTCATTTTGAGCGATGCAATGCGTTCAAGGGAGCTCTCGATGTCCCGGCATGCCATCTGTGCTATCTCAGCAAGCTGTTCGGCCCGCCGCTCAGACTTCGCAGCTCGCTGCATAGCGAGCTCCCTGTCACTGTGTGCTCGTGCAATCGAGCTCTTCTGCTCCTGTACAAGCTCCCGCAGCTGTTCAAGTTCCTTCCGAGTCTGCACTGCATCTACGCCGCCATCGCCGTCCTGGTGCGTCTGGGACTCATGACTCTGGTTGAGAGACTTCTGAGAATATTGCTGAATCATAGTTTGCTGCGGTGTCTGGAACTGCGGCTGTGCCACAGGCGCCTGAGCTGCTGGGGCTTGTTGCTGCATGACGCGAGGCGCGGGAGGAGGCGGCGAACTCAGGACAGAATCCAAAAGCGAACTGCCAGACCGGCTGACGTGTTAGGTACTGCACGTGTCATGTGGACATAGCCAGTGCGTGGTTAGCTAAGAGAACCTTGCTTCAGCACATGATCAACTCGACCAGTGATTGCCTTTGGTGAGGCGCGGATCTTACGATTGCATCGACATTTGCGAGATCTGATTCAACAATTCTGAATGGATCTTCTGCGACGACGGACGGGTCGTGCGGCCCACACCCAGCGCCTCCGGAGAAGCAGACATCGCACTGCCGAGCTGATCAAAAAATCGTTTGCACCGAGGAAAGTTTTTCCTTTTCCGTTACATTAGAGAGGTTTGCTATAACGGCACGTATCAGCACTGGAGACGACACCAGCGAGGTCCTGTCAACCGCCACCCCCCCGCGCTACGCTCGTCCCGACTAGAGAATCTTCATTCTAGGCCGCCCTTGCCCAATCTTTTCAAGACCGACGACCGGGTGCTTCTGTTGCCTTGTCCATTCTGGCGAGAGCATTCTACCCTCGGCTATGACATGCTCTCGAGCCGGGCTGGTTCCCGCATGCCGTGGAGTCGTGGTTGCAGTTGAATCTGTAGATATAGCAGCCCCCATTCAGATCAGCTCAGTGTGTTGCAGCATACAGCTGCAACACGCGCAGGCCCACGTCTGAAAGCTGCAAGCGTCTTCAGCGGCTGGACGTGTAGCAGGCATCCCGCTTCTGTGCCTCCAGAGGCAGTTCCTGACATGCAGGCGGCTTTGTTTGCTTGTATCGCGTGCATTTTGACCGTATGATATAACATCATTGATGTGGGTGTTTGTCGTCCTGCAGCTACTGGTTAGGGCACTGGATCCGGCCCTCAGCACTTCTTGTTCTTGAGAAGGGCCGTGTAGTTGTCGACATGGGGGTGAACTTTGAACAGGGGAAGTACCCAGTAAGCCCCCGTCCCAATGACCAGACCCCCATGTGTGTTTGATCTAGCAACGCTAGCTCCTGTATGCAACAGTAACAATTAAGGTTTGAAAGTGAGGAGGTGGTGCCAGGTGGTGATTGCCAAGCCGCAGTTCAAGCAGGTGGTCAGAAACTTTCGGACTAGGGACTACCAGACTATCGCGGTGACCACGATCCTTTCCATGCCCTTTGGGTATTTTGCGGGCACGGCGAGACTTCCGCAGATGCGGGGCCCGTCGATGTGGACGGCTGCGGCAATCGGTCTCACGGGCGGCTTTGCGATCGCATACCAGGCACCGCCCGCCCCGTCCGCCCCAGCCACCGCACAAAAGCCCGCAGATGGAGCAGCGCTTGTGCCGCGTAGCGCGGTGCGCACGGGGAGTGGGCAGGGCGGTGACACGCGACGTGCGGGCGGGCAGGCGTCGGGCTGCCGGCTGATGGGGTTCTTCCCCAACGACGAGGAGGTGCGCGAGGCTCGCCGCGGCTAAGACGCGGAGGTGAGGCGTGAGGATACGGTGTGGGCTGAGGTGCGAGGGTGGTGCCATGTGGAGGGAAGGGGGCTGGTGACCGCCTTTGGGTTTTGGGTAGGGCCCCTGACTGCGCCAGCAAGCGCCAGTGCAGCGAGAGGACTGAGCCAACGGAGGGCCGCCAAAAAGCGCTTGGTCTAAGTTTCGTAAAGTCACCGCGGCATTCGTTGCTATCCACGCTAACACCCGCCCCCATCCCCGCCATCATAACGCGATCACTTTCTATCCTTGAAGATACCGCCTTGGCCCTTTGCGCGAGCCATCCCAGCCGTCCAGCCCGCCTCATACTTACTGTTGCGCGCCGCAACGTATTCCTGCCCGGAGCCCACTCTGTCGGGTCGCGGCATTGCACGGGGCGCGGGTTCGCTCGAGATGTGTCACGAGTGCTGGACGCCGACTTCTCATAAGGCTGGCAGGGCTGCAAATGCATGAAGGGCTACTGACCTCTTGTGCTCTCTGGCTTGCCTCATAGTCAATTTTATCGTCTAACCCAAAGTTCGAGAGGTTTTCTCTGGCCATCAACCCGTTGACCATGCGGCAGTCTAGATACCTGCCACCCGCGTTTTCCGGGCGAGGTTCAGGTTCAGGATAAAGAAAAAGGGCTGCGACATTTGCTGCTGTTCTGTTGCTCGTTGAGGCCCCCAAAGTAACTGCAATCAGATACATGACCGCGCCGGGGTTTCTCACTTCTTTGTTTCCTCCCTGCATGCGGAGTGAGCGTTTTCGTTGGCTTTCATGCATGCTAAGTAGCCCTTCATAATCTTCTTGCACTCGTGAAAATGATCAAGCGGGAAACTCCCCTTATCCGGTGGCCTCGACGAGCTTTGCCTGCCGAGAGGGCAAGAGCCATGGAGCCGGTAAGAAGAAAGCAGTAAATCAGCATGGCACCCTGCAGGCAAACTGGTTTCTCGTAGCAGTGGCGCATGGTCTCTGGCAGGCAAAAGAGCAAAGGCGGCGCACCTGTTGGCTGCTGACCCGCCCATTGCAGCCGACATGGTGACACAACTTTAGCGTCCCCGTTCACCTCCAACAGCCTGCCGAGGGTGCCAGACAATGAAGCCTCCAGCGAACACCGCCGGCTTGCGTGAAGGCGAGCGCTTTGCTTTTGAGCTTTGGGATTGCACAGGCCCGCCTCGGAGTGGCAAAAACGCGCGTACATCACACACAAATCGAGAGAGAATTCTGGGCGTTGACTGGGAGGGATGTCTGGGATCGTGTTTGGGGGTCCTGCGGGGTCCGGGAAGCGGTCGGTGTATCGACGGATATTGGGGCAACGCGACCACCCGCTGCCGTCCGTCACTGAAGAAAAAAATGTGTGGACTATCGACACCAAGTACTTCACCGCGAAAATTTCGGTTGCGATGGCAGAGACTCCTGACGACGTTCCCACTTGGGACAAGCCATGTGAAGTGAGTCCGCGCCACCCGCATCGAAATTGGTGACATTTGTGAGTCGGTGGGGGCAGCGAAGTGTTGACCAATCTATGCTGCGCAGGGACTTGTGCTTGTCTTTGACAGCACCAGCAGCGAAAGCTTCACGAAGCTCGAGCAATGGCTACCGTTCGTCAAGAAGCATGACCCTGAAGTTTTCGTGGTAGCAGCAAACAAATATGACCTCTCCTTGGGCGAGGGAGACCTCTGCGACCACCCAGCATGGCTGGAGTGGTGTCTTGACCATGGAGCGGAGCTCGTGACATGCTCGGCGACCAGGGATGAAATCGTCGGCAACCGCGACGCAGAGGGTGTCGAGCGCCTGATTGAAGCAGTTGGCAGCCACCCTTGGGGCAGTATGGTGCGAAAGACCGGTGATGCCCAAAGTAGCAGTGATGAGACCGAGGCGGACGCGGGCACCACAAGGGCCGGTACAGTGGACTACAGTAAGTGGGACAAGCTGTTGCAGGAAGAGCTTCCATACGAAGAGATGGGAGAGCCCGTGCCCGAGGCTGAGGAAGAGGACATAGCCGAAGAAGATGAGCTACAGCTCGACTTGGAGGCTGCGGTGTGGCTTGCGGAGGCGTGCGCGGGGGGAGAGGAAGAAGAGGCGGTGTCCGATATTGCGCAAGCGGTGCAAAACGCTGGGCTGCACTTTGCAGAGGTGTTCAAGGATTCTTCCGTTTTCGAAGCTGCACGCCCGTCGGTGGGTCCGAACGCAACCCTTCATTTGAACCTCGACACAGCCCTCCGCCGTGTGGCGCAGGTGCTCCCTGTCGCAGTGCAGGCTGTCCGACAGGCGCCTTCCGTCCTGCGCATCGGCGTGCGCTACGGCCTCTGGGGCGACCTTGTCGACCGCGGCCGTGCCGTGCGCAACGCTGCTGCCGACGACGAGCTGCTCGCCCGCGCCTTCGTGTGGGGTCTGCTCGAGTCCTGTGCCGCAGAGACTCCGCATGAGTAAGTGCCCTAGCGCTCGCTTCAGCTGTGCCCCACTGTGGGGTCTTCTGCATGCTTTCCAGCGCCGAACAAGGGTCTGTGACTGCGCTTCGGCAGGTTCCACAAACGCGTCACGTACTCGAGTGACGCCGTGCAGCTTTGGTTCGAGACGGCCGTTGTGGCCGTGATGATGCGTGTGACGCAGTCAACTTGCCGACGTACTGACTACGTGCGCGAGGTGCTGTCGAGTGCTGAGGAGCACAAAGAGATCGGTAACGTGCGCTTCAAGACAGGACGCTGGGACGCGGCGATGGAGTCGTACTCGATTGCGTTGCGCATGGTCGAGCAGTTCTACGACGAAAAACGCCGCGCGCATGTGTTTCCGGCGACTCGAGATCTTGCCGTGGCATGCCACCTTAACACAGCAGCATGCGCTCTGAAGAAGCCCGGGGCAGAGGAGACTGCCGTGCAACAATGCTCTTTCGCTTTGGCGCTGGACCCTGAGAACCCCAAGGCACTATTTCGGCGTGGGCGCGCGTTTCTCGCCTCGAAAGCCCAGAACACTGGCGCCAAAGCGGACGCTGACTTCAAGGAGCGCAAGGACCTTCCTCCGCGGCAGGTGCTGGTCTCCTGGGCCGTGCGCGACCTCACTCGCGCCGCAGCCGCGTGGCCGAGCGACAAGGCGATAGCCTCTGCGCTTCAGGAAGCCCAGGCGGAGGCGCGCAAGTTGGCGAGTGCGGGCGCTCTGGCGAGCCAGGGGCTTGCGGAATCTTCAGGGGCGGGAGCCGACGCGGGGGGAACGAGAGGAGAGGGCGAGGATCCTGCGGCGCTCGGCCAGCTGCTAGGCAAGCTGCGGTCGGCGCGTGAGGACGGACAGAGCATGACGGACGAGCAGCGGCGAGAGCGAGCCGCGATGGCAGCGGCTGAAGCCGTGCGGGCGCTGGGCATCGACGACGAGGACGAGAGTTCAGAGGGCGGCGGAGGGGATGATGATGAGTAGTGAGCCGGCCATGTGGTCAAGAAACGCATGCGTGTTTAACT
>Ga0115567_10002453_pt1 | contig 18362 bp, 16 predicted proteins | sample COGITO_mtgs_1204_2_FD_88679 | JGI IMG/M metagenome (GOLD analysis project Ga0115567, IMG submission 88679) | Pelagic marine microbial communities from North Sea - COGITO_mtgs_120412 | ecosystem: Environmental > Aquatic > Marine > Epipelagic | place: Germany:Helgoland, sampling site Kabeltonne... | reverse complement strand
GCACACGTGAGAGGGCCTCACCCGCGGCAGCGCCGGAGGTCTGCCAGGTCCCCGCGGCGTAGGGCACTTTGCGCGTCGCCATCTCCCAGAGGACGACGCCAAAGGACCAGGAGTCGGCGGCGGTGCCGTACGACTCGCCGTTGAGCACCTCCGGCGCGGTCCACTTGGGGCTCCCGCAGAACGTCATGGTGTACTCCACCCGGAACCGCGACAGTCCAAAGTCTGCGATCTTCACCTACACGCTCCGCCCCCGCGCGCTGAGCGCCCCTGAACGCGCGCCGCGCCTCGCGGGGCGGGGCGGGGCGGCGCCTTGAAGCGCTGGTCGACGAGCAGGTTCGGGGACTTGAGGTCGCGATGGAGCACCGGCGGGGTGAGCGTGTGGAGGTAGAGCATGCCGCGCGCGGCGTCGAGCGCCATCTGCAGCTTGCGGGCGTCGGCGAGCTCGACCGCAGGGTCGAGGAGCACCTCGTTGAGCGAGCCCTGCTGAAGGAACTCCATGACAAGCAGCATCTCGCGCCCGCCCTGCGGGTTGCGCGAGTCGCAGACGCCGAGGAGCTGCACGATGTTGGGGTGGTGCAGCTGCGCGAGGATGCTGGCTTCGTCGAGGAAGGCCTCGAGGTCCTGCAGCGACCACACGTCAATCTGCTTCACCGCCACCTCCGTGCCGAGCCACGTGCCCTTGAACACGTTCCCGAACGCCCCGCGCGCCAGCTTGTAGTCCAGCGTCACCTGCGGCGAGGCGGCGGTGACCTGCGTGCTCGCCCCCCCACACACACGCACATGCACCTGCCGATGCCCCTTCCGCTCGCCCTGCCCCCGGGGATGCGGTGCACCTGCGAGGAGGCGATGGTGAAGTGGGTGTCGTCGAACGAGGAGCTCAGCAGCCCCTCCCGCAGCCGATGCCGCCGCCCACGGTCGTTCCGCCCGCGCGGCCCCCGCCCGGCGTAGCGGTGCACCGTCAGCATCGCGACCATCGTCGCCACCAAAACCTGCGGCAGCAGGGCACCACACAGCCGCCGTGAGCGGTGCTGCTCGGCGCAGCGCCGGGCCGCCGGGCCGGCACAGCGGCGGCAGCGGGGCGGGGGCGGAACCGCGCAGACGCCTGTGACGATGAGGATGAGGCGGTGGGCGGGATCCTCTTTCGCGAAGACGACCGAGAAGGGCGGAGAGAGCGCGCCCTCGCCGCGCGCCTCCCTGCGCGCGAGTGTGAGCCCCACGTACACCTCGAGTCGCGCGGGGCCCTCCTCGTGCGGCGCGAGCACCACCACCACGCTCAGGCGATCCGGCGACGCGAGCTTCGGGTTCGTCGCGACGCCCTGCTTCACGCCGTCGACGGTCACCCAGATGAAGTTGGAGTCGCCGCCAAAGTTGGCGCCAATGATGGTCACCGTGCCGCCCTCGGCCGGGAGCACGCCCGGAGAGGTCTCGAGGATCACGGGTGGGTCGTAGGTGAAGTTCACCCCGGGGAACATCGCCACCTCCACGTCCACCTGCCCCCGCCTCAATCGGCAAGCCCCGCCGCACGGCCGGCCCGCGCGAGGCGGGCGCTGCGGGACGCGCGGGGCTGCGGGGCGTGCGGGGCAGCGGGGCGCCCGCGGGGCGAGACCCTGTCGTCGGCGCCCATGGGGAACACGGAGCAGTTGTCGCGGCACGCCTTGTCCTGGAAGAACATCTTGAGCGGCTGCGTCCCGAAGAGCGGCGCCACCTGGCACGTGATGGTCGTGCACGCCCACACCGCCGACGAGGGGTCGGTTGGGTCCGCGTGCCAGCCGCAGCCGCCGAGCAGCTCGTCGCCAGACAGTGGGAGGCACTTGCACGCGCTTGCCGCAAGGTCGTTGAAGTTGCACCCGACCGCCTCCGTGCCAAAGTAGATGCGGTATGTGACCTCCATGTCGCAACTGCAGGTGGGCGCTAGATTGCAGTAGCACTTGGGGCCCCATTTGCAGGCCTTGGAGCAGTCGGTCGGAAAGAACAGCCCGCTGCTCGGGGTGCACAGTGCGCGCGCGTGAATTGGGTGCTGCGGCGCTGCGGTGTTTGTGGCGCCTGCGCTTCCGCCCTGGATGCAACGCTCGAGCTCCAGCCCGATGCATCACACCTAACCTCACGCGGGCAGCATCGGCATTGGTAGGGCGAACCTGATGGTGACGATCGCTGTGCTCTCCTGAAGGTTGTTGTTGACTCCTCTAGAGGGCTTGATGGAGAAGCCGGAAGCAAACGGCGGCGGGCATGGCGGCGCAAAGCACACATCCGTCTCTGTAGACGCTCCCTCTTCCTTAACGTGCGATATGTTGCCCCGGCCGGCCGCAGCCACAACGATCTGCTTACTTCCGTCCCAATCTGTCTCCCCGATCGCAGCTCCGGTTCGGTACTCCGTCGAGGCATTGGAGCGCGAAAAGCTGGAAGCGAGTCCAGCGGCATGCATCTGATGATTTACACGCGGCGTGCTAAGCAACACAGGACGCTTGGCTTCTCTGTTTCCCAGAAATTTGCGCAGTGCGTCGACGTGCTTGTCCTCGTGCTCAGCACCGCTTCCAACCACCTCCAGCGCCCCGCCCGGCAACCGGCCGCGGTTAGGTGCGAATCGCTTCGAATCGATGATCTCTTGCATTACAGCATCAATGCCGACTGCGTCGCCTGCGAGTGACGAGTGGGCGGCACCAACTTTTCCTGGGGCGGGGCCCTGGGCGCCACCCACAACATGAGATCCTGTCTGATCAGGAACCGGTGCGGCCGATAGAAGTACTGACAGGGTTAAAAAGTGGACTCCAACGCGTGTCGCTCGCATTTCGGGTCCCAAAGAGTGCGTGTGGCACCCTTTGTCCCTGCGGATCGACCACGGCGTGGAAGATACGCGCCCCAAGCTCGCGAAACCACGAAGGTCCGCTTCCAAAACTGAAATTCACAGAAGGTCGTCGACTTTTCCCAAAACTGAAATTTGACAGAAGGGAAAGTCGACGACCTTCTGCTCCCGCCAAGTTGCTCCTTCGGAAGTGCGTCGCGAAGGCGGACGGCAAAGACAGACCTCTGGTGCCGCACCCATCGCGAGACGGTCTGCGGCCCAGCTGCTGCGTCCGCGCACGCCAAGATGCAGAATGTGCAGCACCAAAAGCTGCGCGCGGTGATCGACGAGCATCTTCGCTCCAGGTTCCACCAGGAGCCAGCCCTTGCGCGGTGTGCAGCGCTCAGTCTGGTTGAACCGCCCGGGGGGAGGACCTCTGGCACTGATCAATCCGCGTGCGCGCATCCCCTGCAACCATTTAATGCAGATCAGGTGCTCTGATGCGCGCGTCGCACCCCGTTGCAGCAATGTCTACGGTAAAGTGAGGTCGTTCGTGCGCGACTTTCTCTCTGAGGAGAAGGGTGTCGCACTCGATGAAGACAAGCTGCTATCCGCGCTGCATGAAAAGAAGGTGGTCGAGGAGCTGCTTGGTTCTCTCGGCTCCGAGAATGAGCGCCTCCTTCTCCGCCCGCGTGCGGGCGCGGGCTCGAAAGCTCCCGGGCCCACTCGCGGTGGGCTCTTCCTGCACGTTCGCGTTGGCAAGGGCTCTTCTTTCCTCGATCCACTGATGGATGCAGGCCAAGCGGCTCGCGGTCTCGCCCCGCCCATCGCTTCTTTCCTAGAAGGCCGAGTGCGCTCTCGCGCAGAGGCGCAGGCAGCTAGCTTCAGGTCAAGCCTCCGGCGCTTGAACGTTGCATGCGACGCGCAGGCACGCTGGTGGCCCACTTTTTCATGCAGGGGCAGCGCCACGCCACGCGCCCATGTGTCGCCACATCGGAGCCGGACTTCGATGACGGGATGCTTTTCCAGTGCGCCGCCAGCCACGCTCAGTGCCTCGCTGCACCCGCCGCCTGCCGCGTTTCAACGCGCACGATGCTGACTATTTCGGAATGGGGCAGGTTGCATGCGTCAGATCGTGCTGCCTTGAAGACGCTGAATGACCAGCTTCACGTGGTGGTTGTTCAGCACTCTCCAGACGACTCAGTCAACGTCGTTGGCACGCAGCGTGTCGAGTGGCGCAAGGTGCTCCTCTCAGGTATCCTCTCCATGGTGGTCGAGCTCTCTGGACTCGGCGGCGACACCTCCATGCCCGTTGGCGCGATTGGACTACAGCTGGAGCTTCTCCCGCGCCCGCCGACGGCGCTATGCTCGGAGGACCAGGTCCGCTCGCAGGTGCGCTCGGAGCGGGACGCAGAGGGCGACGCCGACCGCCGCTTCTTTGCCGCGGCCAAGATCTGGTGGAAGGAGTTTCTGCAGATCCGCCCGGAGCACTCGACCCGTGCGGTCAAAATTTTCGCTGTCCGCGCCCCGCCCACAGCCTCTTTGCGCCTCGCCCTGGCCGCGCGTGACTGGGGGGGTTCCGGCGGCAGCGGACCGAGACAGACGTCTCGACGCCCGTGTGCTCGTTTGTGCAACCGCTCGAGGCCGGGCGCGCGCTGCGGTCGGCAGGCGAAGCCGCGCGGTTCGTCTCGCTGCTCGAGTTCGAGCGCATGCAAACGCTGGGCGGGACGGGCGGCGCGCGCTCGGAGGTGTGGTCGGACTTGCACACCGTGCTGGTTAGCCGCAAGGGCGACGTGGAGGAGCACGCGGCGCTGCTCTGCTCGCTCCTCCTCGGCTTCCGCCTTGACGCCTACTGCGCCCTCGGCACCACGGTCTCCGGCGAGGCGCACATGTGGGTGCTCACGCTCGAGCGGCACGACCCCGCGCTCCCGCCCTCGGTCACCTTCTGGGAGCCGCTCACGGGCTCGCGCTACCTGCACAAGAGCGGGGACGCCGCGCCCTCGCACAAGTACGGCCGCGTCGGCTGTGTCTTCAACCACTCCGCCTTCTACGCCAACATCCATGTCCGCCCCCCGCCCGGCCTTTCTGCCCCCCGCCCCCCACGAGCGTGCTCGCCCCACGCACGCGCGCCGCGCGGGCACGCCGGGGCTCACGGGCCGGGCGCGCGGGCAGGGCGACGACGCGGTGCGGGCGGCGGCGTTCGACCTCGACAACTTCGCGCACTGGAAGGCCATGGACCCCGCGCTGGTCGCGGCGCTCCCGCGGCGGCGCATCCCCCCACTCGTCCACTTCCCGCTCGCCACGCACAACATGGAGGAGGCCGTCGAGGCCTCCCTCCGCCAGGCGCGCCCCCGCCCGCTCCTGCCCCTGCCGCGCCTGCTGCCACCGCGGCCGGCGGCCAGCGGCACTGACGGTTCGATATATCCCGCGTGGCCCGGTGCGCAGCTCATCACCTCGCACCGCTCCGCCAACGGCCTCGCGACGCACTGGGACCCGAACCTCTCCTTCCTGCTCAGCCCGGCGCTGCTTTCGTACGAGACGGGGCGCATCACCGGCTCGACGGCGGGCGCGACGGACTTCCAGCAGAGCATCCGCAATTCGGTGCCCGAGGGCTACTCCTTCAAGGGCTTCCCGATCCAGTTCGCCCACCTCGCGCCCGCGCGCATGATGGGCGACCTCCTCCGCGCGCGCGTGGCCGCGGAGATGATCGACATCCAGGGCGGCGTCGACTCTGTCCGCTTCGCCCTCCGCGCCCTCGTCTCCGCGTACCCGGAGCGTGTCTGCTCCGTCTGGGTTATGATTGCTGTCATCTACGCCAAGGTCGACGACTAGGCGCGCGTGGAGCGTGGTGCGGTGGCGCCGGAAGGGGCCTGGGGTGAGAGGGCAAGTGCTCAGCAGTCTAGGGGAGTGAGATGATTGAGAGCCGCTTTCGTAGTCAGCGCAGCCCCGGCGAGCGCACGGGGCGAAAAGATGGCCAAAAGTTCAAGACATAAGATACTCGCGTGAAAGAGCTGCGGAGGCATGCAACGAGTCTCACTCAAAAGGAGGCTTGTCTTGTTGTGCTCTACCTCAGCGCACGCGGGGCACAAATCACAGTGACATGAGCATCCTCCCCACGACTCACTACGAAAGCTCGTAGACTGCCCACGGGACTCCTGCCTCTCCCTGTCCGGTCGGCGCGCCGGCTCAAGTAAGTGCAAGTCGGCCAAGGCAAGCGCCACACGGCGCGGCGTGCGGGATGACCCCACAGCGCAGCCATCAGGGGGAGGGTGGCAAAACGCAGACGAGAGAGTGGGGCGGGACCTCTTTGAATCCCAGGTCTGCGACGTCACCGAAGATGCAATCGAAGGTGTTGGCTGAGAGGCGCACCTCCGATATCCCTTCGTCGGCCGCCCGTTCGACGATTTGCTGCGCGGCACAGCTGGTCGTGAGCTCGCGCCGCTCACGCATCTTGCCGCACATTGCGCAGCAGGGGTACAGCATGTGTTGGGCCGACAGACACCTTGACGACTTCGTACTGCGATTCGAGCTGGCCCTCCATCTGAGTGTTGCAAAATAGGAAATCGATCGACATGAAGGTCTCCCCCTTGAAGAAGATGCCTGCGGTCGAGAAAGCGACAGGCCGCCATTCAGAACCCTACGCGCACGCGCGCGCGCATACAGTAGCAATGGGAAGCTGAGACAGGAACTCGCCTGCAGCACTTCCGCTCCCGACGGAGACAGCAGCGATCACGTCCATGTTTGCCACCTTGGGGTTTGGCGTAGCCGCCGGGTTATCCTGGAGCATCTTCTCGTCAGCGGCCTTGGCCATCAGCATCGGCATGACAATCTTCATGATATCGGCCGTCGCTGCCTCGCGCTGCATGCGAATCATCGTCTCTACCGACGAGGACGTCCACCCAAGGTTGCGAGCGTTTTCCGCCTCGTTCTTCCAGTTGTTGCACAGGAACGCTGTCCGCGCGGTCTTGCGCTCCACGATCAACCAAGGGGACTTCTTCGTCTTCTCGGCCGCCTCCTGCGCGGTAGCGCCGCGAAGCCCCAGCACAGGCGCCTGCCGAGCAGTCCCCGCTGTCCGGATCGGGGTCCGCCCGCTCACCGTTCCGTGCTGGACCCTGCACGACGCGGGCGCATGCCCGGCAGTGTGCCTCGACGAAATATCAGCCGTGTGCATGAAGTTGAACGCGTCGGCGCCGAAGATCGCGCCCGCGAGAAGGACAGTGACGAGACACTTGCCCATCCTGGCGTGTGCCGTGCGGCAATGGTGACCAAACTTTCTAGACGCCAAACCTTTTGTGTGTGGAGCGCTGGGAACGGCTCCAAGCGGCTTGGCAACATGCAAAGCACGGTGATTGTTAAACCATTGTAGGCAGGGCACCTTGCCATTATAAACATCCACTGATCCTTTCGTTTGGACATGACAGATTTTTAATAACTGTATAAAGAGGAATGCGCCCTTTAATTGGGTCTATTGTCCACCGGTAGTAGCAAACCGGGCAAACTATAGAGCCGTTTTGGAGAAACATTGAGTACCAGAAGAAGCGACCCTTTCTCTAGTGTACTTAGATATCTTGTGTGCCCAGTACATGGCACGTTTTCATTATGTACTACCAAGAATGCTGTGCGAAAAGAAATTGCCCCATTTGAAGCGTACCAGACCGGACAGAGTGCAGCGGTTCGGCGGGCGCACACTGCTCCCTGGCCTGACCCTTCCTGGACCCACTGAGTTGTATTAAAAACCTTTTTCGAAAAAGTGGCTCGAGGCGCCCGCACTTATTGTCGACCCCCGTTTCGCGATGGCGCTCAAAGCGGGTCGCGGCGCCTAGAGACGGAGGCGCCCGGGAAAGTGTGCGCGTGGCACGCCCGAGAGTAGCACATTCAAGGGATAACTAGGGTGATTGGTGGCAGGGGAAGCGACCAGATTGCTTCTGGCCTGCGGCTGAGGCGCCAGCAAGTGCGAATTTGTTTGATCGGCTCTTCGTGCTCGCTCCGATGATTGGGTGGGGACCCCGAAGTCTCGCCCAGCGGCGAGCGCAAGGCGGGGAAATTAGGACAGTGTAAGATGCCGTCGCGGTTCCGAGTGGTCCGGTCGTTTGGCGATGCGATTGCGCAGGCAGAAGGACCCCAACGGAGTTATCCACGTGCCAGCATGCCGGCCCCAGTTTCTGAACCCGTGTCGCTGGTGGGCAGGGCGGGGGGGAAAGGAGCTGTGTCAATCGCTCGAGATGTGTCCCCCGTTAATCCTGTGATGCCTGGGTGTAAGGCTGGGCTGCTTGGCGACGAATGCTCCGAAGCCTCAACAACTGAAATCACGACGCCCTCGCCGGCCGCGACTCCGGGCGAGGATGCATCCTTCTCTTGTGCAACGGCGCATGCAGCACAGCAGGGCATAGGATTGAGCTCTACCGGAGCTGCTGCCGGTCCTGGGGGTGTGGCTGCACAAGCTCCGCCGCATGGCGGTGCGCCAAATGGCCCGCAGCGCACCGCTGAGCACTGGAAGCCTCGCGTTCCGGTGCTGGCGACGCAGGAGGGAGCAGCGGCGATGCCTGCTGCATATCGTGGAGAAGGAAGTGGTCACAGAGTCCTTACAGATGTGGACGATGGGTTTGGGACGGAGAGTTCAGGCGGCGGCGGGAAGCGGAAACGGAAAGCTAAGGAGGAAGGCGAGGAGGCGCGGTTCGCGCGACAGACAGCTGTGAACGACACGGAGGTGGCCGCCGTGCGCGCTGCCGGCGGCGCATCCGCCTTGAAAGACTGTGATCTCTCGGTGTGCCCCTGCAAGAGAGCCCTCGATTGTAACCCCACAGTGGGGAGGGCACTCACCCCGAGGCGCTGTGCCATCCCCCACCCTCGACATGTTCACGCTGCGCCCGGGTGGACGCGCGCTTGGCTGGCTCCGCTGATCTGACGTGACGCTCTGGGTGTGGTGCGTGCAGCGGCATATACAGCAGCGATTGCGAGCGTGCGGGCCGGTGGCGGAGTCGTTGGTGGTCAAGGTGGTGGCGGAGCGTCAGTCCTCGGCTGGCGGGTACGCGCACCGCGCCAAGGCCATCATGCTGTTCGACACAGGCAGCGGCGTCGGCGATGTCGCCGTGCTTGCTGTCTATGCGAACGAGTACGGCGCGGAGGCGGAGGCGCCAAACGCCCGGCGGGTGTACGTGGAGTGTATCGACGGGCTGCCCCTGCGGACTGACGAGTCTGGCAAGCAGCGCGACAACATGATCCGCGCGGTGCTCTTCGGGTACATGGAGCACCTTCGCGAGCGCGGCTTTGTGTTTGTGCACTTCCGCGCGCCGTCGCCCAACGACCAGGAGTGCCAGATCTTCTCGCGCTGCCCCAAGCCGCTGCGCGTGACACACTCTATGCGCACCTCGGAGTGGCTCGCTCACCTCCTCGGCGAGGCACTCCGCCAGCAGGTCGTCGACTCCTTCCACGCCGGCGCCCACGGCGCCATCCTCAACTTCCCGCCCACGCTCCTCGCGCCCGCGCATCTCACGACCGAGTGCATCTTCGCGTCGTCGGAGGGCGTGCTGACGCAGCGCCTGGCGCCCCAGCACGCCATCCTGCTCCGCGAGCGCCTCTTCGTCGCGCGGCTCCAGTCCCCGTCCGCCGGCGGTTCGGCCGCGCCCCCCTCCGTGCGCCAGCCCAAGCTCGCGCCACCCGCGGGGGGCGCGCCGTTCGGGTCGTCGCGCAAGGACCTCTGCGCCTTCCTCGTCGCCCACCGCCTCTCCTTCTGCTCCGAGCCCGCCGCGCGCGTCGCCACCGCCGCCATCCTCGCGCGCCTGCTCCTCCAGCAGGGCGTCCGGCTTTCAGGCGTGCGGCCGATCCGCCCGCCGGCGCCGAGGCCGCACGCGGCCGCCGGGCAGAGGGCGCAGCACGTCTCGTCGCAGCAGGCGCGATCGCCTGCAGCTCCCCCGCAGGCGCCGGCGGGCGGCGTGGCGGGCATGTCGCCGTCGCCGTCGCAGCCCCTGCGCCTTGCAGCCGGGTTCATGGCCGGAAGCACGCCCTCCCCGTCAGGACGTGCCGGCTCCCAGATGGAGCCACTGGGCGGCTGGAGCGGGGGGCTCGGGTCGGGCGGCAAGGGCCTCGGGCTTGCGGGCTTGCTCGGCGGCGAGTGGTCGCCGGCGCACGGCCTGGCGGGGGGCACGCCGCACAAGGACGACCTCGGCGGGCTCGGGGTGATGCAGGCGCTGGGCGGCAGCGCGCTGGGCGGCGCCACGCCGCAGCGCGACGATGCCTCGTCGCACCCCCCGACGCTCGCGCCCTCGCCCACCCTCTCCGCCGCCTCGGAGCGCAGCCACTGCGCCATGCGGGTACGCTGCCGCGCCACCCGCCAGCGGTCTGAGAGGCCCAGCGCCGCCGCGCCTGCACGCGCGCCGGGTAAGTGACTGTTGACGTGAAAGTGACTTTTGGCGTGGCAGTTGCAGGAGCACGACCTGGACGAGCACCCTCCGGGAGGAGTCCTCGCCCTTGCTGGCGCCGGCGCGTGCGAGGCCTCGATGTTCTCGCTTGGCGCCTGACGCATGCCCCGCGGCCACTGACCGGCAGAGAGAGTGTCGGCCTCGGCCGCGTTTAAGGTCAGCGAGTGTGGCAATCCGGTACTAAAATACATGGTTTAATTGTGTCTGTATGCGCCCTCACCAGCGTGCCCAAGGAGTCCGATGGTGCCCTGAGGAGTGTGCCGTCATCGCGATGCGAGGGGTGCAGACGAAGCTGCTCTTGGGGTCACAGATACCGAAGTTGAGCAACAGGAGCACCATTACATTTGCGCGATACCCATGCGACAATAGAAATCGCGTCTAGGATATGATGAGGAAAGTCGTATTCAACAGGCTGGGAAGGAGATAATGCCATGGACGACCGTCTCTGCCGCACTGAGCTCTTCTCTGCATTCTCGACATTTTAAGCCCCTTTTCGGGTCTGGGACCGCAACTTTGGAGAAATTTTTTGGTGGAAGGAACTCAAAAGTTGACAAGAGTGAGAGCAACCCCGAATTAGGAGACAGCCGAGCGCTTCGTTCAGCGCGGAACCCGGGGGGGGTGAGGCGCAATGGGCGGGAAGAAAAAGCAGAGCAAGGCGTCGACGGGTGCTCAGGCCGCTAGGAATGATCGCAGCGACGGCGGCCCGGCAGAGGCGGTCAGAACAGAGGATGATGCCGAGAGGAGAAGCAACCCAGACCCTGAGGTGGCCGATGGGGGCGATGAGCCTGAGCTGCAAGGCGCCGCCAGCGGCTGGGCTGCACGGGTAGCCGCCGCACGCACGCCGGAACCATCGCCCCGCAAGAGTGAGGCGGCCCCGCAAACTTCCGTGCGAGAGAAAGCGGATGCTGTGGCGGTCAGCGCTGTGCGAGCGGAGGAGGTGGACTTGGACGGGCGATCGTTGGAGGAATGGCGCGAGGCCTTACTGAGCTCTCTGAAGGAGCCGGCGACTACGGGTGCCCAATCTGGCCAGACAAAGGCCGCTGGCTGGCGGCAGAGCGTCAAGGATGCCTCCCGAAAGCTGGCTATGGAGCGAATCGGGCGGCCGTCCGGCGAGGCGCTGCTCCCCCTGCTGGCTCGCAAAGTTGGGTTAACCGACGGGGAAAAGGCCGACGGGGAGCAGGCCATGGTAAACGAAGTAGAAGGAGAGGCTGAGACGAAGCCCACGAAGCCCTTGGTGCAAGTTTGGCGCAGGAGCATGGTGCGAGAACTTCAGAAGCCCAAGCGCGTCAAGATTGCCTCCACGTTGGAGCAGGCGGCGAGTCTCACCATCTCGCGACCTCGCGGCGCCCTGACGCCGCGAATTACGACGTCGAAACAGTTTTCTGCTGAGGCGATTCGCAAAAAGTGGCGCGACAAGCACATGAACGAGGATCTTTTCACTGCGTCGAGTCATGAGGTCCCGGGCAAGTGGCTTCAAGCACAGCGTGCAGAGGTCGCGACAGAGGGCCCTGCTGTCGGGCGGCACCGCAAAGTGGACCATCTGGGACGAGGGGCAGACTACTACAAGTGGTTGCGCCAGAATAGCTGCCTTTGGTTCACGGGCGCAGCTCTCGGGGGTCTCATGTGCGCAATCTGGGCCAATGAGATCAACTACAAGAAGTCAGAGCACGCCAAGCTGCACGGGTCTGTGCAATCGCTTGCGCTGCTATTCACGGCTCTTGTGTCCTCGGGCATCTGCCTGTATCATCTCGTGTGGTTTTACCACGCAGAGATGTGTTTGCTGCGCATTCGTGGGTGGAAGCTTCCGCCAGGCTTCACGTCGCGGTCGCTCAAGAGTGCAGACCTGTGGTGGCAATTTATCCGCGATATCCTCATCATTATTCCACAGCCACTCCCCCTTCTTATGGCAACCTTCACGATCCACGACTCGGGACTAGACCGTGACTCAGTCTACCCCGTGAATGTGGTGCTGCTTTCTCTAATGTTCATGCGCATATTCTTTCTTCCTCGGTTCTACGGTTTCTGCATCGCCAACCTGCACACGGATGAGCACGATGTCTTCTTCGCCATGAATGATGTTGTCCTTGACGACGCCTTCCTTCTCAAGATGACGCTGATGGCTTCTCTGCCTGCGGTTCTCTTCGTCTTCTCCGTGCAAATTGTTGCTTACTCGTACCTCATGATGATGTTCGAGCGCCCAACGACCGAAGGGCCCTTGCAGTCCTACACGAACTCGGTGTGGCTCACTATCGTGACCATGACCACAGTTGGGTATGGTGATATATACCCCACAACGCGTATGGGGCGAGTGGTTGCGATCGCGGCCTCGTACTCTGCCATGGTGATGATCGCGATCTCCATCAACCTCGTGCAGAAGCACCTTGCGCTGTCGCGCGCCGAGGAGAAGGTGGTCAGTCTCCATGAGCGGCAGACGCTCTTTGTGGAAAAGAGGGCGCTTGCAGCGGAGCTCATCTACACGACGTTGAGGACAAACGCGGAGCGGAGGCGTGGGGAGCGGAATCGCCCTCAAAAACGCGTCCTCTCAGGGGACGAGGTTAGGAGCAAGCGCCCTCCAAGCGAGGCGTCGCCGAGCAAGACGATTCCGGCATTCCCGGGCATGACCAAGGACGCGGTGCCTATGAATTACCAGTCGAGGGGGAAGCCACTGCCCAAGGGGCTGCTCTCGGCGGCGCAGGAAGCGGATCTAGACAAGCCGAACCTGGATGGGAACGTGGCGATGCTGCAGGAGGACGGCTCCACAGAGATTGTCACGTGCGCCGTGACCCCAGAGCAAGTGGCGGGCCGCTTCCATGTCGAACCGTCGGTGCTTGGCGGGGGGGGGCGAGGGCGTCCGAGGGAGGCGGTCGTATACGGCGAGCAGCTTCCGTTAGGGGTGATCGTTGCGGAGGAGCATTGGCACCTCGCGCTCCAGACATTCCGGCAGAAGCAGCGCGAGCTTTACCAGGCGGAGCGTGCGCAGGAGTCGGACCTGGTCTTCTCGCTCTCGCGCGTCGAGTACCATCTCCGCGCGTCGCAGGAATTCATTGACGCCGTCGAGGCCCAGCTCTCGGGCACCGTCCGCGATCTGCAGCAGCTCGTCTCAGACGCCCGCGCTGGGCGTGCTGCGCAGGCCTAAGGACCTTGCTGAGCGCGCTTCTGCCGCGCACAGGCTGCGGCCCTAGAGTGCCGCGGCCGCGCGAGGCGCGCTTAGCCCCGGCCATTTCTCTCGGAATGGCCCAATAGGCTCACCGCAGTAAATGTTCGCGACGAGTGTGGAAGTAGACTAGTCGGCGGGGAAATGGCAACTAGGTTGTATCTGGGCGGAGCAAGGTAGTATTACTTCCGTGACAGTATCACGCTGCCCCGTCTCTTGAGAAGCAGTGACTGGTGCTCTTCTGCATTTTTTGAACAGCAACCACAAAGAGGAGAATGTGCGAATTAGTTTTTAACATGTCCGCGGGGCTGCACGCGATTCAGAGGATGTGGCCGGCTAGCTGAGAAGCATCTAATGTATTAGTGCAGCTAAGTCACATGAGCTCCACATTAGATCATGAGCTTCATGGGCACCCTCTCCACTTTCGTGGAAGTGGTCCCACGTGTGTCCCTTCGCGGGCGCTTGGATCTATCCTCTTCCTTTGTGACTCAATACAAGCGCAGGCTTGTGTGTCGCCCAGCCTCTTGGCTGTCTCTGACTAGCACACATAAGTCACATTCCCTATGAAGTAGATCTCCCCAATCTCCTTTACTCTCGTCTCTCTTTACGTGTCACTACAGCACGTGTCCCAAACCCGACCGACTGGTCGTCTCAGATTAGAGCCCTACGCGCATTTGCATTTATTTTCATCGCGTTTTTATTTTCATCGCGTACAGAAGAGAAACGCGATGAAAACAGGAGCAACATGAAAGCCTTTTCTGATACTTTCAGCGTGCAAACTTTTTGCCCCGCGCGTTTTCTTGTCAAGCAAAACAGAAAAGAGCCCGCCGTGCCGCTCAACGACGAGCAGCATGCACCACGCCGACAACTTCTCGACAGATTGTCTCCAGTGTTCGGGAAAAAAATATATTCGTGCGCTGTGGGTCCGTGGGAGCCCGACCCTTCATTGAGGGAGCGGTGTGCTGTGATGTACTGCACACAACCACACGCACGCGCTCTCTGACAGTCAGAGTCTGAGTCTGACTCTTGCAATGCTCAGAGGATGTGACCGACTAGCACACGTAAGTCATGGCTAGCACACATAAGTCACTTCCCATAAGTCATGCCTTCTCAGCTAAATCGTGTCTCCTTGTCTTCTTGTGTGTGAGTACACCGCGCACATCACAGACCCGACCGTCTGGTCGTTACAAATGCCTCGCCAAGTCATTTTCCCGCCCGAAAAAGCCTCGGCCCCCGCGACCTGCCGCGCCCTCCGCCTCCTCCCAGGCGACACGTCCCCCCGCAGCTCCCCGCGTGGACCCCTCACGGCCGCGCCACCGACTTTCGGACGGCTCACACGTCCTCGTCGGAAAGGTGGTCCCAGTCGGAGTCCTCGCCGCCCGCACGCGCCGCGTCCTCAGAAGTCCTCGTCGGAAAGGTGGTCCCAGTCGGAGTCCTCGCCGCCCGCGCGCGCCGCGTCCTCGGCAACCGAGATCGCCGGGTAGCCCTTGTGGGCCGCGTTCACCGCGCGGATGCGCTGCGCCAGGTCCTCCAGATCCCCCGCGTCCTTGCACAGGAAGCCTGCCGCCCCCCCGCGCTCACGCCCCCGCGCACGCCGTGCGCCCGGCCGCGCGGGGGCACGGGCACGCGGGGGGGGCGGAGGAGGCACCAAAGGTGATGGAGGGGTCGAGGTCGTGCAGCACCATGCGGCGGTGGGCGCCGAGGTGCCACGAGGCGTGCAGTGGGTCGGGCGACGCCGGGTCGAGCGGCACGCGCGGCTGCGGCGTGTGTGGGTCGAGGAAGTACACCACGTCGCCCTGCCCCGCGATGAAGTAGTGCGCGGAGTTGGGGTGCCCCCCGATGAAGCCCACGCTCTGCGGAAACGAAAAGACCGCCGACACCTGCGCCGCCGCCGCCGCCGCGCCTCAGCTGGCTGGAGTGCACGCGCGTCGGCGCGCGGCAGGGCAGTTCAGAGCAGAGCAGGGCATGGGCGGCGGGGCGCGGGGCGCGCCTTGGGGACGTAGGAGGCGTCAATGGAGTGGAGGCCGAGGCGGACGGGGAGGAGGAGGAGGCACGGCCCCGCCTCGAGCTTGCGCCGCGCGGGCGCGAGGTAGATGGTGTTGTCCGAGTCGTGCGAGTCGTACAGCATGAGCTGCAGCGTGCACTCCGCGCCGAAGCCGCCCCGCTCGTGCAGCTTCTTGAAGGCCGAGCAGACCGTGTTGGGCCCGAGCCACTGCCCCGCGCGCTTTCCCACCTCCTCGCCGGCGGTCGCGATCGCATGCACCGACAGCGGCGCGCGCGGGTGGTCTGCAAACAGCTCCAGCACGCGCCGATACTCGGGCGGCATGTCGCGGTAGCCTGTGTGCTTCGGGAGCCTCCAGTCACGGCCGAGGTAGTGCGTCAGCAGCGCCTGCGCAATGATCATCTGCCCCGAACGCAGCATGCAGCCCCACCCCGTGTCAGTCGTCAGCTGCGTGTTACCGATCGGCCGGAGGTTGTTACGGTACGTGAAGCAGATCCGCGAGCGGACGTCCCGCTTCATCGCGTCCGCGTCTGCGCGCCACGCGGGCACGCCGTCAGCGCGCGCGGCCTTTAGGGCCGAAAAGCTGGGCTCGGGCGCAAACCCGATTCACCGCCCGCGCTGCCCGGCGCCCCGCCGAGCTTATACTCGACCCCGAGCATCCATACCGAGCGCGGAAGCTTGTCGTCCTTCATCCGTGGGTCCTGCGGCCGCGCGCATCGGGAGGGTGCGGCATTAGTGACCCGCCCATCTAGTGCGCAACGCTGCAACAACGCGCAGCAAGGCACCACCGTGCGCCTGCTGCGGGGCCGCGCGGGCACGGCGTGACATCGGCAGCCTACACATACCTGCTCTGCTGCTATATCGAAGATGTACTCGCGGAGGCCTCGCAGGTTGAGGTAGGTTGCGATCTGCGCAACGGAATTGACGAAAACCCCTGACGGACTCATCCACCACTCCTCGAGGTCTCCGTACACTCCGCGGGCCACCAGAACCCAGCCCCCCGCAACCACGCGGGCCTCGCGGACCCCGCTAAGTGAATCTCTTGTGTGCGGCACCGTGGCACTGTCTGCCGGGGGCGCGCGCGTCCCCCCTTCAACACCCTCCGGGTCGAGGACTCAATTTGGAGGTCGCCCTCTCTCAGGTTACGACTGTGTGTCAGCCTCACTCACACACACAAGAGGGTTAGTAAAAACTCACTGAGGCGGGCTCATCCGCAAGTTCCGTTTCAAAAAAAAACACGAATCGCTTTTTGAACGCTGTTGCTCTCACGGAGGTCCAGCACAGGATGGTGCGCAACCTCGGCACACAAGTCACGGCGTCGGACAACGCGGCCGACGGCGTTCCTGTTCCTGTACTGTGCAAGCTTGGAGACACGCCGCGGGTCCCGTTTGCAGATGTTTCGGCAAACACAAACGTCGGGAGGCGGGGCAGCTCAGATGGCTTTGTGCAGCTGCGGGACACAGCGCTGGGGGGCAAGGCGGGGTTCTTGACCAAGGGCAAGGACGGGGAGTGGACTGCAGCGGTACCTGAATCACGACAATCCTCTCGAACGACCGACGCGCAGGTGCTGCGGCGCGCTCGCCCCGGCGTTTTCTGTTCTTGCTTGTCCTAGCAAGCCTGGTTGCTGCAGAACCTGAAACGCAGCCGGCAGTGCCTGACCTGGACATTCCTTATCCTAGGCGCCGCAGCGTACCGAGAGCAGAGGCAGCGAGAGCATCGAGGCTACCATCAGGCGGGCCTCAGCGCTGCAGCCTCGCCGCGTCCCTGGTGCAAAGCCAGAGGTCAACGATGCCCTGGCGGAGATCAGCGAGTCCATGGCGGAGCTTGCGGCGCTGCTACAGGAGAGCCCGATTGCGCCCGGGAAGGACGACAAAGGGCGCGACCGGGACCGCGCGCAGAGCTTCTACACGGGCGCGGACCCGACGCGGCAGTCGCCGCCGCGCTACTACACCGAGCCCGAGGCCGCCAGCGGCAAGACGTCCGCTGCCCCGCGCACGTCGCTTGAAATCCCCTCAGCGTTCCGCTCGCACCAGGCGGGCAGCAACGCGGCGGCCGACCCGCCGATCCGAAAGCACGGCGGCAGCGTCTCCTCGGGTATCGGGGCCGGCGGGGACGCAGCGCCCGCAGCCCCGGCGGCGGCGGACGCGGCCGACCAGTCAGCTCCCGGCTGCGGCCTCTCTCCGTCGGAAAGCGGCGCAGGGCGTGGCGCGGCCGCGGCGCACAGCCCGCAGCGCGCGCCTGAGGGCGGCAGCGGGGCGCGCGGTGGTCCGTCGACTCCCGCGGTGCAGGCGGCGCTGGCGGGGCTCACGGCGGTGCTGCGCGAGGCGGCGGAGCTGGGCGGCGATGAGTCCCCGCTGCCGCCGTGCATCCAGATCGAAGAGGCGCGCCTGGACCGCGTGGTGCCCGATCTTTCAGGGAGCGCGAACAAGCCACCCGCGCCCCCCCGCGCGCCGCCTGCGCGCTCGCCGGCAGGCTGCACGACGTGCGACCTGTCGGAGAGCGTGAGCGTGCTGGATGCGTCCGCGGCGCGGAGCCTTGGCCTCGAGCTGGGGGCCCCGGGCGCCTCCGCCTCCTCCCGCGAGGAAGACTCGCTGTTGTTCGCGGACGCGCGCGAGCCGTCGCCGCCGGGCAGCGCACGTCCGCCCAAGGCGCGGCGCTCGGGGGGGCTTCTGTGCGACGCGGCGGCGGCGGCGCCGGGCCCTTGGAGCCATTCCCAGGGCGCCGAGCATGCGCGGGTGATGTGCGACCAGAGCGCAGCGCCCGAGCAGCTCTCGGTCGACGACGGCGCCATCAACGTGACGGTCTCAGACGTCTCCGACTGCGGGCAGGACACCTGCGAGCTCTCGCGCAACGGCTCCAAGGGCTCGCCGACGCCCCGACGCTCCTCGCCGCCCGGCAAGCACCGCCCGGTGACGCCCGGGCGCCGTGCGACCCCGCGTCGCCTCCACACGCTCGCCTTCGCAAACGCGGCCGCGGAGCGCGACGCGGAGCGCGACGCGGAGCGAGCCG
>Ga0115567_10002450_pt1 | contig 18367 bp, 16 predicted proteins | sample COGITO_mtgs_1204_2_FD_88679 | JGI IMG/M metagenome (GOLD analysis project Ga0115567, IMG submission 88679) | Pelagic marine microbial communities from North Sea - COGITO_mtgs_120412 | ecosystem: Environmental > Aquatic > Marine > Epipelagic | place: Germany:Helgoland, sampling site Kabeltonne... | reverse complement strand
CTTGGCCCTTCTCTTACTGAGAAGGGCTTTTTTATTTAAAGCACTTTTGCTGGGGCTTCCACCCTGCATCAGTTGATTAGCCTCAGTTTCACAACTGAGGCTTTTTGTTTCTAGGAAGTTTTGTTCAGTGAAATTTGTTGATTGTAAACGTTGAGAATTGGATAATTCTTGGCCGGTTTTAATGGAACACTTTTGAGCAGGTGTGCAATAATGGTGTGCAATAATTTTCTATTTGGAAGAATCACTTGACATTCTAGTTGGAAATTCGTATATTAAAACTAGTCATTTGCACACGTCAAAAAAGTAACAACATTGAACTTTTTTGAGGTTGGCTCGAGTGGCTTAAGGCGCTTGTTTGAAATACAAGTAAACGAGCAATCGTTTCGCGGGTTCGAATCCCGCACCTCCCGCTTAGTAAAATTTGTAATAGCTCCTCACGGAGCTATTTTGGGTTAAAGGAGTCATTGATGAATGTTTAGCAATTAATAGCACTCCAAACTGATCCAAATGGATAAACATGAGATATATAAATCAAAAGCAATCCCATGGACAAACCACTTTACAGAAGCGATACATTCCCGTATCCAAAAGACAAAAAGGACAGCATGAACTATCATGCCATCGAAACACTTGATGGATGGTACACCGTTTCAGTCGACTTGGACACAGACGACTTTATCTTAACAACACCAGAAGCTAGACAAGTAGCTGACTGTTTCAACGAAATCCACTTTCGAGAACAGCTCTATCTTCAATACGAAGATGGAATGATCTACAAGTGGTTGAAAGAAGTTCAATACAAGATTACTAGATGGAGATCCAGAAACGGGGAAACGCATAGTTGGTTCAAGGTTCTAGACCTGAAGTATTCCATGCGCGTAAATAAATCAAAGGAGCAAGTTTATCTCACAATTCCAAAACAGACTAGAATGTTTGACATGGAATCAATGTATATCAACAACGCCGATTTGCCATTGATTCAGGATGGCGCATTGGATGATGCTGTGAGGAGAAAATTAGAACATCAAGGCCTAGAACTGCAAAAAACACCTTATAAAGTTGGTCTTGGACTAACACAAAAAATAACCAATAAGCAATGAGAATGCCAACCAATTATTTCGAGTTTGTCAATAGCAACAAGTTAAAGGCAGAACTTGATCCGGGGAAAACACACACCTATGATCTCCAAGTTTATGCAGATGATTTTCGTTTTACCTTGTCACTTCCACCAAATGGTGAAGTGATAGAAGACGACTTTGAAGGTATACACAAACGCAAAGCCTTTTACCTAATGTTGGATGATGGAGCGATCTACGATTGGCTGTGTGATATTCAGCGTAAGATCCTTGAAGAAAGCTTCACTATTTCATAAAACCACTCTCATAAGTTTTAGAGACCTAATAATATCATGAAGAGAAATTGCCTAAATTCATGGTGCAATGGATAACGAAAGAAAAGAAGAGTTTATTGGTCTATTAAGGAGAGACGCAGCTTCTCTAAGAGGGAAAATATATACAGAGGAAAAAGAGCTGGTTAAAAAGTCGATCAATGACTATTACAGTGATATTCTCGCTCAAAAAATCCCAGATGAAATTGTGCCTCTGGTCTACCTTCAATATTTTGAGATCTTGAATGAATATGCTCAGAAGTTCGAATCACTTGAAACGTATGAGAATATCTTAAAAGCATACAAAGACATTAAAATTTCCAACATTGTTTTCGATGGTTACCCAATTCGTTCTAAGTTGGTGAGGGCTACTACTCAGTTCATGTATTACAATTTGATAAAGCAAAATGCTACAGATTCTCAACTACGCTCAAAAACATTCATAAAACCTATTTTAGAAGCAAAATCTGATCTAACTGAAGTTTATAACGCATACTTGGAGGATGATGATTTAATCAACGATGGACAACTATCAAGATGTCTCATTAGTTTGGGTGGATGCTTAGCTATGTTGTCAAGATGGTACGAGGCTATTTACTATTTAAATCTTGCACAGAAGGTGGATGCAGATGATGTGAACGTATATTTCCTGAAAGCATCTGTATTAGATAGGGTGGAGAAAAACACATGTTCCGACTATAATGGGCTCTTACTGCTTGAGGTAATTGATTCAGCCAAAAAGGTTTACGATAGTAAATATTATTTCGAAGAAACGAAGAGTAATTATAGGAGATTAGCCAAGGAAAAAAGGAATAAATTGGCTCAACATGGAGTTTCGATTAGAGAGCTAAGAAAACACAAAATAGAAGCTTTTGAAGAGGCGGATTCATACAATGCTTATTTGAGTTTTTGTCTTAAGAATGAATTGTTTATGACAGAGCATTCGATTTATTGCAAATGTAAAAGAGCAATTCGTGATGACATAACAATTGAGACGGATCATGGACACACAAAAATTCCGTATTTGACCCCCTATGAAGAAATTTTGGATACTTTATCTTTTGATTTCATTCAAGCTAGAAAAAATTACTTTCATTCACTGGATACAACAAAACTAAAAGGTTTCAATCTTCACAAGATTAGAAGAGAAAATACTGTAGAGAAAATGAAAATAGCAATGCTTAAAGATTCATTCAAGGCCTGCTATAGTATAATGGATACCATTGCTATTGCAATCCTTCAAGCACTTGAAATTGACTACACGAAACTTCGTACGAAAAAGAATAAAAAAAGAGCTCCTAATATTTATTTTACCAGTATGTGGACTTTACCACTTTTTGAAAAACATCACTTTGATGACAACTATTATCTGCAGACATTATATAGTATCGCACAAGAGCTGAGTAATGAATCATACTCTGGACTTAAAAATTACAAGAAAATTAGAAATGCAATTGAACATAAGATTTTTCATGTAACATCAGAAGGGGATAAACCGATGACGGGTGTAATGGACAAGGATAGTTATTACTCAATTCACAGACGAGAATTGGAGAACAAGACATTGGTGCTTCTGGTTTTTACTAAGTCATTACTATTTACTTATGTCAACTTTATGCGAAGGCTTTCTGTTCGACTGGATGAGAATAGTCATCATAATTAAACATTTGTTTCATATCGCATCTAATTAAGTTCCACTTATGTCAATAGTGCAATTATTGCTGGAATCCAGCTCCTTATGCATCTAGCACTAAGATCTGGTTCCATTTACTTCTCAAAACTGCTGTAAATGTGACAATCTTCTACTATACTCGATAAAAAGACAAGTATGAGCAAAGGAAAGACAACAACATCTGGGATGGATTGGAATACAATGATTGGTCTAACGGACCGATTAAAACGTGATGGACTTGATCGCGACTACCTCCTGATTACAATGGGATGCTATTTTGGACTCAGGATAAGTGACCTACTTTCGATCAAGTGGACAGATGTATTAGAAAAGGAAGAACTAATCATCGTTGAATCCAAGACAAAAAAGCGCAGGGTGATTACAATTAACCCGAGGGTGAAGGAAGCGATTGAATATTGTTATGAGAAAATCCAAGATGATAGTAGTCGTTGGAAGGGTGAGTACATAATATCCAATCAATGGGGCGGGAAGATTTCGGTGAGTTATATAAATAGGAGATTGAAGGAGCTTTTTAAGAAGTACAATGTAAAAGTTCAGAACCCGAGTTCGCACACTTTACGTAAAACATTTGGGAAACGGATCTTTGAAATGGATAACCAATCTGAACGATCATTGATATATCTGTCTGAAATATATAATCACTCCTCAACAACAGTAACGCGCAGATATATCGGAATCACTGAGGAGAAGATCGCAAATGTATACTTGCAATTGTAATATGATTAAAGACAAAGAGTATTACAAAAGAGAAGTTGATGTATTTCTAAAGCAAATACAATCAGACAAGATAAAACTTCGGCAAGCAATAGCTCAAGAAAAATATGAGCAAGCTGCTATACTCAGAGATCAGCTAAAGGCAAGACAAAAAAACTTCATTCATTATCTTGCCAATATAGATTTGTCTGGGCCTAATCCGCTATGAATAATTGAGCCCGAAGTTGAGCTCAACATACTCAAATGGTTCAAATCTCGAATTCTGTGGAAAAAAGATTCTGCAGTTATCAACATACCCTGAAGGTAAAATACTCCAGTGTTTATGGGAAGTATAGCCCTTTTCATTTTTCCAAGAAAAACCTAACTCATTGATTTTCAAATTAAAAAACTTGGAATCCTCATATCTTTGTAATTCAAATAACAATCGCTGCTTCCCGTATTGCAGCATGAATGATTGTTTTTTGAATGGAGCTGTATTATAGGTTGGTTAGGTGCAAATCCTCTTCAACTTTCATCTCCTTCAGTACTAGAGATTTCAAAATTTATTACGAATTGGACACGAATGTGTCTACAACTCATGACGCATATTGCCGATTGTGATTAACGCTAAAACTTAAAGCGATGAGTAAAACCAATATTGAATGGTCAGAAGTAGTATGGAACCCTGTTACGGGATGTGATAAGGTTTCGAAAGGATGTAAAATCTGTTACGCAGAAATTATGTCCAGAAGATTGAAGGCGATGGGACAGTACAAGTATCGAAATGAGTTCAAAGTAACATTGCATCCACAAGAGATACAACGCCCCTTTAAATGGAAGAAACCGCGAACGGTGTTTGTTAACAGCATGAGTGATTTGTTTCATAAGGACGTTCCACTTGAATTTATTCAGAAGGTGTTTAAGACCATGAATGAAACTCCTCAACATACCTACCAGGTGTTGACCAAACGAAGTGAACGGTTGATGGAGATTAGTCAAGAACTGACTTGGACCGATAACATCTGGATGGGTGTATCGGTTGAAGGTCCGAATGTGATGGATAGAATCGATCATCTGAGTTTAACTGGGGCAAAGATCAAGTTCTTGTCCTGTGAACCACTGTTGGGACTGCTACCAGATATGGTGTTGGATAATGTTGATTGGGTCATCGTTGGCGGTGAATCTGGTCATGGTGCTCGTCCGATGGAAAAGGAATGGGTGATTGACATCAAGGATCAGTGTCAAGATCAACAGGTCCCTTTCTTCTTTAAGCAATGGGGTGGTGTAAATAAGAAGAAGACAGGTCGTTTGTTGGATGGAAGGGAGTATAATGAATACCCAGAACTTGATATGGTTGGGGAATATTTGGATGAAATGGTGACGCAAGTGACGTGTGACAATGACACTAGTGTTTTACACACTTTACTTATTAAATAATATTCAAATATAGAATAGTAAATAATTATTAAAAAGTGTCACTCTCTCGCTGTATGTCTTATGGGGCGTGTATTCCGGGGAGTGACACAGGGTGACGATAAAACGGAATGTCACCAATTAACTAACAAAACAACAATAGCATGAAAGTATTAGAAGCAAAAGTATCATTGTATAAGAACATTAAGGACACTACCAACGGGGAAACTGTTGAGTTAGGCCAAGTGTTACGAGCCATTAAAGATGGTAAATGGAAGGGTCAAATCGCGGAACTTCGCGCAGAATCCAATCCTCAAAAACAGGCCCTTTTGAAAAAGCACCTGAGTAATTTCACTGCAAGTGGATTATTTGAGTCTCGAAAGAAGGAAGGCCTGGTCCAACATAGCGATATAATCGTGTTGGATTTTGATGGTTTGGAGGATGTCCAAAGCGTGCAAAAGAGAATTTCAAATGATCCACACTTGCATTTTTCGTTCATCTCATGTCGAGGAAACGGACTGGCAGTAGGTGTGGTTATCGATGGGAGTCGACACAGGGAGAGTTTTCAAGGACTCGAAGAGTACTTCCTAGTCACGTACGGATTACAGGTGGATCAATCTTGTAAAGATGTATCCAGAACGCGTTTCATTAGCAATGATCCGGATATGTTAATACGCGAATCGTCAAAAGTATTTGAATTGCCAGATCCAGAAGTTGGAACACCATCTTCCAAGGTTGAAGCTTCGGATGAGGAGAAATATGAATGGTGTAAGTCAATTATAGACAAGCGCCGAAGTTACACTTCCGGGAACCGTCACTCCTATCTTTTCTCACTTGGTGGGTTTGCAAACAAAGTTGGTGTTGATGAGGCCTACACCATATCCAGCATGATTTCTGATTTTGAAGGATCTACTAAAAAGGCCTTCGCAATCAGAAGTATTGTTGAGCACTGCTATAAGCACTCCGGCGACTTTGGAACTATCAAATACACAGGTAAACAAATTGAATTGCCTAAGAGTAAAGACAATGAAGATGTCACGGCAATCTATCGCTATGTGCACAAATTGAATCGTGAAGGAACTGAATGGACACCTAAAGATGTGATTTACCAATCCGAGAAGTTTAAGCTTTCAGAGGAAATTGTACGAGGTATCTTTCAATTTGTATTCGATTCTAACAAAGATGAGTTTGGTATTAAAAACAAGCCTGCAATCAAACAAGTAGAAGTATTCTTGAGGAAGAGTTATACTTTCCGTAAAAATGTCATAACTCAACAGTTCGAGTACAAAAAGAACAGCGACAAAGAGTTCTTACCAATGGATCCAGATAGTATTTATCGTTCGCTAAAGCATGCAAATATCTCTTACCCTCTCAATCAGTTAATAAGTCTGTTGCAATCAGATTTTATTGAAGATCACAACCCATTTATTGAAAAGTTCCAATCGCTTCCTAAATGGGATAGCGTAACTGATCATATTGGAGAATTGGCAAGCTATGTTGTGGCTACCAAGCAATCCTTCTTTCAGCAACAGTTTAAGAAAACTCTTGTACGCTGTATTGCTTGCAGTCTATACGGAGTTGTAAACAGAATAGTCTTTGTGTTCGTCTCAGAAAAGCAAGAAATTGGTAAGTCAAGTTTCATTCGATTCCTGAATCCATTTGATACGAAGTATTACACGGAATCGCCGCTACGTGACAACAAAGACAGTGAATTTCGGTTAGTGGAAAATATGATCTATAATTTGGAAGAGTTGAGTTCATTGAACAGCTTGGAGGTGAATAGCCTGAAAGCAATTATAAGTAAAGCTGTTATTAAAGAACGTCGTCCTTATGCTCGATATGAAGTAGAAGCCCCAAGGCGGTGTAATTTCTTTGGCTCCACCAACAAGGAGGAGTTCCTGACAGATGTATCTAATACCCGCTGGTTGTGTTTCACTATAGAAGATATTGACTGGGAGTATTCCAAAAAAGTCAATATGGATCAGGTTTGGGCTCAAGCATTTGCCTTATATCACCAAGGATTCGAATACCAATTGACAAGGGAGGAACAGGCAATTCGTGAGCAGGTTAATCGAAGTCATGAAGTGAGATCCAATGAATCTGATTTAATAACAAAATACTTCACTGTCATAAACAAGACAAACAAATTCGCGGAGTTTATGTCGCTTACTGATATTGAAGATTACATCCAAAATCAGTCCAAACGACCACTTAAAATGCACCGTATGGCTCTGGGGCGTGCAATGACACAATTAGGGTTTGTTGGTGATCGAAAGAAAATCAATGGATCTCAAGTTAGAGGATATTGGGTAGGAATTGCAGCTCGTGACTCTAAAGAGAAACCTGATTCTCCTGGACAATTATTCGATGTCTAATTCTCTTGAGTCAGATCAACAATGTACAACGAATCATCACATATTGAAGATAAACACTTAAACTCGAATTCAACGGGTCTATTGGATAGGCTCGTTGATATTCATGAGTTGAGGGAGATCTTAGGCTATGATGACGTTCGATCTGTTAGAAATTGGTGTAAACGTTCCGGTATTCCATTGTTTCAGCTTGGCAAACGAACTTATACGGTGAGTAACCACCTGAATCAGTATTTAGGAGGTTTATTACGGGATAACTTCATCACAGCTAAGGATTCAACAACAAAAGATAATATGAGACGATCAGCATCAAATATGAGCGAAGCTTCAAAGAAGTTTCTAAACGAAGAATGAAGTGTTAATAGTTCCAGCAAAATATAATCGATGTGGTATTAAGGTCAAATGCCTGAAATGCAAATACCAGGTATCTGCCAAATGTGGTGCAACTGGCAAGGCTATTTCATCTTGTGAGAATAAACACCAACATCGATATAATTTGGTTGTGTGCGTTCCTAATACTCCAGGAGCTAGAAGAACAAGAATCTTGCAAACAACGAATTTCAATGAAGCACTTTTTGAACTGACAAAGTTCAAAGAAGAGTTAGAGTTAAAGGGGTATCATAAACAAAAGATAACCAAAGTTGAGAATAAAACAACACTAAATTACTTTATGACAGCCTACCTTGATGCTGTTTCTGGTGTGAATACACCTGTAATTCTCATTCGAGAAAGATCCAAACAACACATCGGCGATTCATTGAGAACATTCAAACGATTCAGAACCTCATTGAAGAATGCTGGCTATCATTTTGATGGAATGAGCCCTGGGGATATTAAGGATGAAGAAGTGAGCATCTATCATGAGTACCTGCTCAATGATTTAAAACTTGGAGAAAGGTCCTATAACAAGCACATGGGAATCATGAAGACGCTGTTTAATTGGATAAAACGCGTGAAAGATTATGATGTGCCGAATACCTTCAACCATGTTGAATTGAATGTAGTTAAAACACATGTTGCCATAATCAACAAGGCGGAATTTGAGAAGATACTTGATGCTATAACAATTGAGAATAGCCTACATGAATATTCTGGCAAGTACTACTATCGTGAATGGTTGAAACCAGCTTATAGATTGGCCTTACTGACAGGCCTTCGTAGAGAAGAACTGCTAACTCTTAGCTGGAATCACATCGTTTCAGTAGGTGATGGTAAGCTAGTTCTTCAGATACCGAATCTGAAAGTGAATCGTATAATGAAAAGCAGGAATTCTTCTAAAGAACACATGAAATATATCCCTGTTACCAAGTCTCTTCTTTCCCTTTTGAAGGAGTTGGGCTATGATCAAAAGAAGAAATCGGATTACCGAATTATTAATCGGCCCGATCAAAGTTTAGAACAGGCGAAGGGATTATTATCTCGTACCTTTTCTCACTTCAACAGCTTCACTGATAATCAACCGATGAAATTTGGTGTGTTACGTAAGACATATATCACGAAATTGACGATTGCTGCAGGGCCAAATGCAAAGTTGTTCACTGGTAGTTCAAGTGATGAAGTGTTGACTGGTCACTATCTTTCAATGGCTTATATTGCTGCTAGTTTGGATGATTTTGAGGTGCTGTGATGTAATCTAGTTTACTCCAATTATTTGAAAAACCATTTTTATATATGGAATCACAGTCAATTGCAAAATGCTTCAATTAATATTTTTCATATCTTCGCCTAGAATGAAAATGCGTAACTCGCTCATATCGTTTCTATTAATCTTTAGCTATTCCTTTGGGTTTGCGCATAATTTTGTACCTCATTGCACAGACGTACATGTCGCACAAGGGCATAACCACGGTGAACATCACGATAAACATCATGAGCATGAAGAAGGTGAAATAATCGCCGATGACCATTCTCACATTGCTCACGCAGATCATTTTGACGATGGTCTTATTGACCTTCTTGTATGTGCGTTAGAAAATGTAAATCACAATGATGGCACATGTAATCTTGATTGCTATACGCCAATAACGGAATTCAACAATTCTGAAAAGACTAGTGAAACACCAAATCTTATAGGTGCCTTTAATTTTTCAATTTCAGAGATTGATTTATACTCAATAAAGTCATGTTATTCGGACGCTGTAAGTCATAGAGCAACCGAAGGTCTTATCCACGAATACTCGTATAGAGGCCCCCCAACTCACATTTCATAATTTCGATTACTCTGGTTCTCAGAGTTCAATTATTTTTTGCTTTACGGTCATTCCGTAGACGCATACTTGTGTCATAAATAATATACATTCAAATGATTAATAAATTAATCTCATTCTCAATAAAGAATAAGTTGATCATTGGTTTGCTTACATTAACCCTGGTAGTTGTTGGGTTGTGGAGTGTAACCAAAGTTCCACTTGATGCCGTACCAGACATTACAAATAATCAGGTGCAGGTTATTACCCAAGCTCCAAACTTGGGTACTGAGGATATAGAACAATTCGTAACATATCCGGTAGAAGTTTCCATGGCGAATCTTCCTGGTGTAACTGAAATTCGTTCCGTATCCCGATTCGGTTTGTCAGTGGTAACTATTGTCTTTGAAGACAATATGGGGACCTATTTACCAAGACAATTGGTATCTGAAAAACTCACCGAAGTAAAAGAAGAAATCCCTAATGGTTTTGGTGTTCCAGAGATGGGTCCAATTTCGACAGGATTGGGCGAAATCTACCAATATACGCTAGAAGTTGAACCCAAGTTTCGCGATAAATATTCCCCATCAGACCTACGTACAATGCAAGACTGGATTGTACGTCGACAAATGGCAATGGTGCCTGGAGTTGTAGAGGTCAATGCATTTGGCGGTGATGTTAAACAATACGAAGTCGCTATCGATCCCAATGAATTAAAAGCAATTGGTATTACAATAATCGATGTTTTCAATGCACTACAAGAAAACAATGAAAATACAGGTGGTGCCTATATCGAAAAAGATCATTTAGCCAATTTTATTCGTGGTGAAGGTTTAATACGGAATCTTTCAGACATCGAAGATATTGTCGTTAAAAACCTCAACGGTATTCCAATTACGATTAAAGATGTTGCTAAAGTTCAATACGGAAAAGCGGTTAAATACGGAGCATTCACAAAAGATGGATTAGGAGAGGTCTCAGGAGGGATGATTCTAATGCTTAAGGGTGCTAGTTCAAATGACGTCGTTGAAGCTGTTCATAAAAGGATGGCGGAAATTGAAAAATCACTCCCTGAAGGTGTAACAATAGAACCATTTTTAGATAGAAGCACGCTGATTGCAAAAACAACTGGAACAGTAAGTCAAAATTTAATTGAAGGTGCATTGATTGTAATCTTTGTACTTGTCTTCTTACTTGGAAATTGGCGCGGTGGATTGATCGTAGCGTCTACAATTCCGCTCTCATTACTTTTTGCTTTTATTCTTATGAATGTGTTCGGCGTTTGGGCGAACTTAATGAGCTTGGGTGCAATTGATTTCGGAATTATCATTGACGGAGCAGTTATCATTGTAGAAGGAACAGTGTTCCTGTTGTATACAAGGCTGCAAAGAGCAAGCAAGGAACAAAAAATTACGAGTGAAACCAGAGACAAAGTGACCTATGAAGCATCTAGTAAAATGATGAATTCAGCCTTTTTTGGTCAATTGATTATTCTCATCGTTTTCATTCCAATTTTAGCCTTACAAGGTGTTGAAGGTAAAATGTTTAAACCAATGGCATTGACATTCATGTTTGCGATGATTGGTGTTATGATCTTATGTCTCACGTATGTACCAATGATGTCTGCACTGTTTCTCAGAGTAAACCCCAAAAAGAAAAAATCATGGGGAGACAGATTTATTCATTGGCTCGAAAGAATTTATGACGGTGTGTTGGCCAAGTCCTTTAAACGAGGTAAATGGATAGTGATCACAGCCGTGTTGTTTCTTGGAGTGGCGACATTCACCTTTTCCAAAATGGGAGGTGAATTTGTACCTCAATTAGATGAAGGTGACCTTGCCTTTCACTCAATATTAAAACCGGGTAGTTCGCTTACCGAAACCATTGAGACAACAACAAAAATAGAGAAGATCATAATGTCCAAATTCCCAGAAGTAAAACACGTGCTGTGTAGAATTGGTGTGGCGGATGTTCCAACAGATCCTATGCCAATGGATATTGCAGATTGCTTCATAATTCTTAAACCCAAGAGTGAATGGGTGTCAGCATCTTCAAAAGCAGAATTAATTGACAAAATCAAGGAAGCTGTTGAAGTAGTACCAGGTGTCAATTATGAATTCACGCAACCTATTGAAATGAGGTTTAATGAGTTGTTAACTGGTGTAAGAGAAGATTTAGCGATCAAGCTATTTGGCGAAGATTTGGATGTATTAGCTGCCAAGGCCGAAGAAATTGGGAAAATCGTGAGTACAATCGATGGGGTAGCAGATATGAAAGTTGAAGCTACAAGTGGATTACCGCAAATTACGGTTAACTACAACAGGAAAAAACTGGCTCAATACGGCTTAAACATTGAGGAGCTCAACTTTTATATAGAGTCTGCATTCGCAGGAGGAAAAGCGGGTGTAATTTTTGAAGGCGAAAAGCGATTCGATCTTGTTGTAAGGCTAGATGAGGCTCATAAAAAAAGCATTGATAATCTTAAAAATCTATATGTCAACCTTCCGAACGGATCCCAATTACCCTTAAGGGAATTAGCAGACATAAGTTATCAAGCCGGTCCGATGCAAATAAGTCGCGACAATACAAACAGAAGAACCTATGTTGGAATCAATGTACGTGGTCGAGATATTCAATCTGTGGTAGATGATATTGAGAAAAAGTTAGATGCTGAATTGGACTTGCCTCCAGGATATTATATCAGATACGGAGGTGCTTTCGAAAATCTTGAGCGAGCGAGCGAACGACTGAAGATTGTTGTTCCGATTGCATTAGGATTAATCTTCCTGCTCATATTCTTCGCATTGAAGTCATTCAAGCAATCCATAATGATCTATATGGCCATTCCACTTGCCGCCATCGGGGGTATATTCTCTCTTTGGATGCGTGGTATGCCGTTTAGTATTTCCGCAGGTGTTGGATTTATTGTTTTGTTCGGAGTGGCTGTGTTAAACGGACTCGTCTTAATCAGTGGATGGAATGAATTAAAAGAAGAAGGAGTAACTGATATTGATGAAAGGATAAGGCTAGGAGCGAAAAGAAGAATTAGACCTATTCTGCTCACCGCCTTGACGGATGTTTTAGGTTTCTTGCCTATGGCAATTTCAACTTCCGCTGGAGCTGAAGTTCAGCAACCGCTAGCGACCGTTGTTATCGGAGGTATGATTACTGCGACATTATTAACACTATTCGTGCTGCCTATTCTTTACCGATGGGTTGAAAACAGAAGCCTTCAGAAAAACAAAGGGATAACAGCACCAGCATTAGGAGTGCTTTTGTTGCTCCTTATTCCGACAAATCTTCTTCACGCACAAACCAGTGATAGCACTAAAATCACAACGGTTGAACAAGCTATTGACATTGGACTGAAAAACAATGGGTACATACGTTCCGCGCAAATGAATGTGGAGCTCTTAGAAGTTGCTGAAAAATCTGCGGTTAATATTGATCAAACAGATTTTAACGTTCAATACGGACAATACAATAGTTTTGAAAATGACTTTGGATTCGATGTGAGTCAAACGTTTGAATTTCCAACGGTGTATAGTGCTCAAAAGAAACTTGCGAAAAAGAAAACAACAGAAGGTGAAATAAAACTTTCCGCAGTAGCTAATGATTTGAGAAAGGAAATTAAAGTGGCTTGGTACGAACTTGCTTTTGGTAATGAAAAGCTTGACCTGCTTAAATTTCAAGATTCACTGTATTCAAAATTTCTACATGCTGCAACTGTTCGTTACGAGGCAGAAGAAGGAACATATCTAGAAAAAGTTTCTGCAGAGACTCAATTAATGCAAATTCAGAATGAGCTTAGCTTAATTGAAGTTGATATTTCGATTCAAAAACAAAAGCTAAAAACGTTGTTAAATGATAGTTCAAATGTTGTAATAATCCCTGATAAATTCGACAAAATGGAATTGAATGCGACTCTTAATTCTGAGTTGATTCAAGCAAATCCAAATCTCAGGTTTATTCAACAACAAATTATTCTTGCACAAGCTGAAAAGTCTGTAAACAAAGCGAAAATGTTGCCGAATCTGTCGATAGGTTATTTCAATCAATCAATGATTGGAAGTCAAACAGTAAATGGTAATATAGCTACAACTTCAGATCGGTTCTCAGGAGTGCAAGGTGGTATTTCCATACCGCTATTTTTTGGTTCGTATAAGGCTCAAATCAAAATGTCACAAATCAAATCTGAAATTGCGGAAGTGAACGCAGAATATTTCCAGACAGCATTGACCAGTCAATATGAACAAGCTCTAAATGAAGTACTAAAACTTCAAGGAAGTCTTAACTATTATGAAGAAAGTGCCCTGTCGCACGCGGAATTAATAATTGAGAATGCTCAGAAGAGTTTTTTAAACGGGGCTATTAATTACATCGAGTATTTTCAGAGTATTCGACAAGCCCTAGACGTTAAAATCAATTATATCAACACGGTGAAAGGCTTTAATAATGCCGTAATAAACATCAATCATCTTATAGATCAATAATATTAAAAAAAAGAAATTATGAAAAAAAGTATAGGAAAATTTGTTCTGTTTCTTACCATGGCACTGTTAGCCACGGCATGTGGAAGCGATGAACATAAAGAGGATGGTCACGACCATGATCACGATGAACATGAAGAAGAACATGCTGATGAAGTTCACCTTTCTCAGGAACAATTCGCATCATTACAAATGCGGGTAGACACCTTGAAATTACGCAACATGGGTGAATATGTTGAAGCAAATGGAGAACTAGAAGTTCCTCCACAAAATGAAGCTACAGTTACTGCAATAATTGGAGCGAATGTCCAATCGATCAAAGTTATAGAAGGGGATAAAATTAAAAAAGGACAAGTATTAGCTTACCTATCACACCCAGATATAATCGACGTCCAAACGGAATATTCGAGCAACTGGAATCAACTTCAATTTTTAACTTCTGACTACGAAAGACAGAAAAAATTGTATGATGAAAATGTTGGGTCTGGTAAAGAATTTCAACGAATTAAATCGGAATACTTGGCGATGAAAAGTAGGGTACGTGGATCTGAAGCTCAGTTGGTAATGATGGGCTTAAGTACCGTTAAAATTCAGCAAGGCGAGATTTATTCAACCATCCCTGTAAAAAGTCCGATTGATGGTCATATTAGAAAGGTTGAGATTAAAATTGGGCAATATGTTCAACCACAAACTGATATGTTTGAAATTGTAAATATCGATCACATACATGCAGATTTAATGGTATTTGAAAAGGACATGCATAAAGTTAAGCAAGGTCAGAAAATTAGGTTTTCCTTACCATCCGATCCTACTATCGAGTTAGATGCCGTTATTTATTCCGTGGGTAAAGCTTTTGAGCAAGATCCAAAGGCCTTACATATTCACGCAGAGATTGAAAACAAGGAAGGATATTTAATCCCCGGAATGTACATCAATGCGCAAATTGCAGTTTCCAATTCAGAAAGCATCGCACTTCCGGAATCCGCCGTAGTAAAAGAAGGTGATAAATTTTTCATTTTCACTGCAGAGAAAGAAAAGGGTAGCGACGTTGAAGAATGGGGTTTCAAACCAGTAGAAGTTACAATTGGTAGTATAGATAATGGTTGGATGGAAGTTAAATTGATCAATCAACTTGATTCAAACGTTCAAATAGCTTGGAATAATGCATACTACCTTATGGCAGAACTCAAGAAAGGCGAAGCAGAACACACACATTAATTAGTAAACCAATAAATACATATAAAATGAAGCGTACATTAAAAACAATCAAAGTAGCAGGATTCATCATGTTAGCAATGATGGCATTTACAAGCTGTAACAACGATGAGCACGATCATGATCATGAAGGACATGAACAACACGACGGTGATCACGACAACCACGATCACTAAATAAAGTTTAATAGCGATGAGTTTTTATCAAATTTCTCTACCAATTGGAACCTTGTTGTATCTACTACAAGTGTTCGTGGTGAAATCAATTATCCAATATAAACGAACGGGGGTCAACCCGTTCGTTTTTGGTAAGTCAGATTCAGCGCATGACTACATTTCTAAGGTCTACAAAGTAATGATCTTCGGTTTGTGGTTTGCAATAGCGTTGTACGCCTTTTTTCCTGAACAATATAAGTACATACTTCCTTTTTGGTACATGGAAAACGAAGTAGTTCAACACGTTGGAGGAGCACTTGTCGTAGTCTCATTTATCTGGGTAATTATTGCTCAGAATCAAATGGCGAAGTCATGGCGCATTGGAATCAACTACAATGAAAAAACCGAACTCTGTACAAATGGGGTTTTTAAAGTTTCCAGAAATCCAGTCTTTTTAGGAATTCTAATATCCAACATCGGAACATTTCTAATCATTCCCAACGCAATTACTTTTACCGTCTTAGTATTAACTTTTGCCTCACTTCAATTTCAAATACGTTTAGAAGAAGAATACCTTTTGAATTCACATGGGAAAGAATACCAGAATTACAAAAATCAGGTGCGCAGATGGATATAACCTACTTAAATTAAGTATATGATAACCCCCAATAAATCATCGATCATAAAGGAATATATTCCAGCTATAATCAGCAGTTTAATGTTGGCACTAGGGATTTGCTTCGAGTTTTTATCCTCTTACCAGTTAGACGAAATATATCTCGTAATCATCTATTCAATAGCCTATATACCAGTCGGGTTTCCGGTTGTCTGGCGTTCTTTAAAACTGATTACACGTTTCGATATTTTCAACGAATTTTTCCTAATGAGCATTGCAACAATCGGAGCAATCATATTGGGTGAGTATGCAGAAGGAGTTGCAGTAATGCTTTTCTATTCAGTTGGTGAATTATTTCAAGGAGCTGCCGTAAGAAAAGCACGAAGGTCTATCGAAGCTTTGCTCAAATTGCAAATCGAAGAAGTCATTTTAGTTAAAGATGGGAAATCAATTACAGTGCATCCAAAAGATGTTAAAGTTGGGCAAACGATATTAATTAGATCAGGAGATAAAGTGGCTTTGGATGGTTTGTTATTGTCTTCAAGAGCGACCTTTAACACATCAGCACTTACTGGTGAATCTATACCGAGTGATAAAAACAAAGACGAAAGTGTACTTGCTGGTATGGTTAATTTGAATGAACCGTGTCAAATTCAGGTAACGGCTAGCTATGAAAACACGAAGCTATCTAAGATTCTAAAGCTTGTACAAGAAGCTTCTGGTAGAAAAGCACCGACTCAAAGATTCATTTCTAAGTTTGCAAAAGTGTACACCCCAATAGTTGTTGCACTCGCTACTCTTCTAACTTTTCTACCTTATTTTTTCATGTCGGAATATGTCTTTACAGAGTGGTTGTATCGCGCTCTTATATTCCTTGTTATCTCTTGCCCATGTGCATTGGTAATATCTATACCATTGGGTTATTTTGGAGGGTTAGGAGCTGCTTCTCGTCACGGAATTCTTGTGAAAGGTTCAAATTACTTGGATTTGCTCGCAAAAGTGGACACAGTGGTAATGGACAAAACAGGAACGCTCACGAAAGGTGTGTTTGAAGTAGAAGAGGTAAGCACCGTTCTAGACAAAGAAACATTTTTAAATCATGTTGTAGAGTTGGAAAAATTCTCAAGTCATCCAATAGCCCAGGCAATTGTTAAATACGGAGAAAAAGATCATCAACAAATAGCAACGAGTAATATAGAAGAAATTCCAGGTCATGGTTTAAAAGGTCAAGTAGGAATACATGATGTAATTGCAGGAAATCACAAAATTCTCGACAAATTCAACATTACTTACGACGAACAATTGAAATCTATCGTCAACACTACTGTTTTTGTTGGAATAGATGGTCAGTTTGCAGGTTACATTACCATCGCAGACACCATGAAAGAAGATGCTGTCCAAGCCATCCAATCTTTACGCAAAGAGGGAATCAACAATATTGTAATGTTATCTGGTGACAAGCAAAGTGTTGTAGATGAAGTGGCCAAGAAATTAGATATTCATACGGCACATGGTGGATTGTTACCAGAAGATAAAGTACACGAGATTGAACTATTGAAGAAAGCCAACAGAACAAGGACAATCGCATTTATAGGCGATGGAATCAATGATGCTCCCGTAATTGCATTATCTGATGTCGGTATGGCTATGGGAGGTTTAGGAAGTGATGCAGCGATTGAAACCGCCGATGTAATAATTCAAACAGATCACCCTTCTAAAATCGCAACTGCTATTAAGATTGGTAAAGCAACGAAACGAATTGTTTGGCAAAACATATTTTTCGCCTTCGGAGTAAAATTGATAGTCTTGATACTTGGTGCAGGAGGATTAGCCTCAATGTGGGAAGCTGTCTTTGCTGATGTTGGTGTAGCGTTGTTAGCGATATTGAATGCCGTTCGAATACAGCGCATGAAGTTTTAACAAACCCTATTGGTGTGCAATAATGGTGCGCAATAATGTTCCAATTTGCATGGTTTTGTCGTGTTTTGCACTCGAATGTACTGCAATGCAGGTCTTCTGTGGTGCTTAAAATCCTGTGCTCTTCGGGGCGTGCGGGTTCAAGTCCCGCCTCGAGTACTGAACCGGAATTTTTCGTTTTTACACGAAACTTTCCGGTTTTTTTATGCCCTAATTCTTTTGATACTGCG
>Ga0115567_10002449_pt1 | contig 18369 bp, 13 predicted proteins | sample COGITO_mtgs_1204_2_FD_88679 | JGI IMG/M metagenome (GOLD analysis project Ga0115567, IMG submission 88679) | Pelagic marine microbial communities from North Sea - COGITO_mtgs_120412 | ecosystem: Environmental > Aquatic > Marine > Epipelagic | place: Germany:Helgoland, sampling site Kabeltonne... | reverse complement strand
TTTGCACCAACTTATACGTGGAAATTTACATTTGCCCCGAAAATGGAGCGCAACTCGCTAGGTAGCAGGACTTTTACCAACTGGTTTTTCGTTACCAACTAGTTTCTCCCTCGACAGCTACGCATTCTCCCGATACGTATCAATCGCCGGGCAGGCACAATACAGATTTCTGTCTCCGTACACGTTGTCCACGCGATTCACCGGCGGCCAGTATTTGCTCTTGCGCAGGCTGGCGACCGGATAGGCGGCCTGTTCGCGGCTGTAGCTGTGTTGCCACTCATCGGCGGTGATGTCCGCCAGAGTGTGTGGTGCGTTGGTCAGGGGGTTGTCTTTGCTGTCCAGGGTGCCGTCCTGTACTGCTGCGATTTCCTGGCGGATGGTGATCAGGGCGTCGCAGAAGCGGTCCAGCTCAGCCAGAGATTCTGATTCTGTTGGCTCCACCATCAGGGTGCCCGGTACCGGGAACGACATGGTCGGGGCGTGGAAACCGTAGTCAACCAGGCGCTTGGCGATGTCTTCCTCGGAAATACCGCTCTCTTCCTTGAGTGGACGAATGTCCACGATGCACTCGTGAGCCACGTTGCCGGTGGTACCGGTGTAGAGAATCCGGTAGTGGTCTTTCAGACGGTGGGCAATGTAGTTGGCGCTGAGTATGGCGACCTTGGAGGCCTGCGTCAGCCCTGCAGCGCCCATCAGGGCGATATAGGCCCAGGAGATCGGCAGTATCGAGGTGCTGCCGTAGGGCGCGGAAGACACCACATCGTTGCCGGCATCCAGGCCCGGTACCGGGCTCACCGGATTGGTGGGCAGGAAGGGTTTCAGGTGTTCGCCGACCCCGATCGGGCCCATGCCGGGGCCACCGCCACCATGGGGGATGCAGAAGGTTTTGTGCAGGTTGAGGTGCGACACGTCGGCGCCGAACTTGCCCGGCGCCGCCAGCCCCACCAGCGCATTCAGGTTGGCACCGTCCACGTACACTTGTCCGCCGTGCTCGTGTACCACCTCGCACAGTTCCATGATCGACTCTTCGAACACGCCGTGCGTGGAAGGGTAGGTGACCATAATGCAGGCGAGGTCGTCAGTGTGGCGCTCCGCCTTGCTGCGCAGGTCCGCCATGTCGATGTTGCCCTTGCTGTCACACTCCACGATCACCACTTTCATGCCAGCTAACGCTGCGCTGGCGGGATTGGTGCCGTGGGCGGACGAGGGAATCAGGCAGACCTCGCGCTGGGTGTCGCCGCGGCTCTCGTGATAGCGCCGGATGGCCAGCAGGCCGGCGTATTCGCCCTGGGAGCCGGCGTTGGGCTGCATGGAAATGGCGTCGTAGCCGGTGCACTCCAGCAGCATGTGCTCCAGCTCTTCCAGCAGCAGCTGGTAACCCCTGGTTTGATCGACGGGTGCAAAAGGATGCATAGCACCGAATTCGGGCCAGGTTACGGCAAGCATTTCCGTGGTCGCGTTGAGTTTCATGGTGCAGGAGCCGAGTGGAATCATGGCGCGGTTGAGCGCAATGTCCTTGTCTTCCAGGCGGCGCATATAACGCAGCATCTCGGTTTCAGAGTGGTAGTCGTTGAACAGCGGATGTTGCAGGTAATCCACGTCGCGACGCAAGCCATTGGGAATGCCGTCGAACTCAGCCACTTCGGCATCAATACTGCTGGCGGGGCTGGTGGGCTGCTTGCCGGTAAAAATGGCCACCAGGTTTTGAATGTCTTTGGCGCTGGTGGTCTCGTCCAGGGAAATGCCCACGCGGCTGCCGCCTATGAGTCGCAGGTTGCAGCCATTCTCCAGGGCGCGCTCCACCACGTCGTTGCGCGCATCACCCAGATCGTAGGTGAGGGTATCGAACCAGTGATCGTTTTCGGGGGTGATATTGGCACTGGCGAGCATGCGCTGCAGCAGGCTGGTCAGGCGCTGGATTCGCTGGGCGATACAGCGCAGTCCTTCGGGGCCGTGATACATGGCGTAAAACGCCGCCATGATCGCCAGCAGGGCCTGGGCGGTGCAAATGTTGCTGGTAGCCTTCTCGCGGCGGATGTGCTGTTCGCGGGTCTGCATTGCCATGCGCAGGGACTTGTTGCCACGCCGGTCTATCGACACGCCAATAATGCGGCCGGGGGTTGAGCGTTTGTAGGCATCGCGGGTGGCAAAAAAAGCCGCGTGGGGGCCGCCGAAGCCCATGGGGACACCGAATCGCTGGGTGTTGCCAACAACAACGTCGGCACCCAGTTCACCGGGTGATTTAACCAGCAGCAGCGCCATGATGTCGGCGGCGACAGTGACCAGTGTCTGGGCATCGTGAGCCGCGTCGATCAGCGGCGAGATATCTTGCAGGTGGCCGTAGGTGCCGGGATATTGCAGCAGGGCGCCAAACGCATCGGTGCCGCCGATCAACTCATTGGGGTCTCCCACGACAACGTCGATATCCAGCGCCTCGGCACGGGTTTTGACCACCGCGATGGTCTGGGGGTGGCAATCGGCCGCTATAATAAAGGTCTGGCTGCGGTTTTTCTTGTTCACCCGCTGCATCAGGGTCATGGCTTCTGCAGCGGCGGTGCCTTCGTCGAGCATGGAGGCGTTGGCCAGGTCCATACCGGTCATGTCGAGAATCATCTGCTGGAATGTCAGCAGTGCTTCCAGGCGCCCCTGGGAGATTTCCGGCTGGTAGGGAGTATAGGCCGTGTACCAGCCCGGATTTTCCAGCACATTGCGCTGGATGACGGGCGGCGTGTAGGTATTGTGGTAACCGGTGCCGATATAGGATGTGTACACCACGTTTTGCTGCGCGAGTTTGCGCAGGCGGCTGATGACGGCCTGTTCCGTCTGTGCTTCGGGCAGGTCCATGGCCTGATCCCGGCGGATCGCGGCGGGCACGGTGTCATCGATCAGGGCATCCAGGCTGCTGTATCCCAGTGCTTCGGCCATCAATTGCTGCTGATTGACTGTGGGTCCGATATGGCGTTGGATGAAGTCCTGGTGGTTTTCCAGATCATGCAGGGACGGACGGCTCATAAAGGCTCCGGGGTGTCGTCTATAAGGCGTTGATGAGGGGCTTGGTCAGAGGGCGCGATATTATCAGTCGCGCCTGTTACGGGCAATAAACTGCCGATTTTTTGACCGCCGCGCTGAGGGCGTAAGAGCGGTCGCATCCAGGACTTGAAGATGACGGACACTCTGCCGCTGCGGGACTTGCTGGTTAATATTCGCAACTGCGATGAATGCGCAGATCGACTGCCGCTCGGGCCTCGCCCGGTATTGCAGGCCGACAGTTCCGCTCGCCTGCTCATTATAGGGCAGGCTCCGGGTACCAGGGTACACGCCAGCGGCGTGCCCTGGGACGACCCCAGCGGCGAACGCCTGCGGGACTGGCTACAGCTAAATAGCGCCGAATTCTACGATGCCTCAAAAGTCGCTATTGTGCCGATGGGTTTGTGCTACCCGGGCCGCGGAAAATCCGGTGACCTGCCGCCCGACCCCAGCTGCGCGCCCAAGTGGCACAAGTCGCTATTTGAGCAGTTGCCGGCGGTAGCACTGACGCTGTTGGTCGGCACTTTTGCCCAGCAGTACTATCTCGGTGCCGGGGGACGCAACCTGACCGAGAGAGTGCGCAACTGGCGTGACTATGGCCCGCATTACCTGCCGTTGCCGCACCCGTCCCCGCGCAATAACCTCTGGCTGCGTCGCAATTCCTGGTTTGAGAGCGAGGTGCTACCGGCTTTGCGTGCGCGGGTGAGTGCTCTGGCGCTAAACTGAACTGCTCAGCGGATGACTTGCCATGCCCGGTGGCAACGCTGACACTGTGCGCTGCAAATTCACACACTATTATCGGGAGCGTCAATGAAACTGGTAACACCAGCGTCGGTGGGCATGTGCGAGCGTCAGCTGGCGCGAGTGGGAGAGTATTTGCAGCGCGCCTACGTGGAGCCGGGAAAGATCCCTGGCAGCGTCACGCTGATAAGCCGGGGTGGTCAGGCCTGTTTCCTGGATATCACCGGTCAGCGCGATATCGCCCGCGGTCAACCGATGACGGAAGACACCATTTTCCGCATTTATTCCATGTCCAAGCCGCTCACCTCTGTAGCCCTGATGACGCTGTATGAGAAGGGGTTGTTTTCGCTTGAAGATCCCGTCCACCGGTTTATACCGGCCTTCCGTAATCTGGGTGTGCGCAAGGCCGGTTCGTTCCCAGTGTTTGAATCCGTTCCCTGCCAGCGGGCCATGACCATCCGCGACCTGTTTATTCACACCAGCGGGCTTACCTACGATTTTCTGCGGGAGTCGAACCTCGATTACGCCTACCGAAAATTGCAGGTGGGCAACCCGCGGCCGGATTACACCCTGTCCGATATGGTAGATCAACTGGCCCAGCTGCCGCTGGAGTTTTCGCCCGGCGAGCGCTGGAACTACTCAGTGGCCACCGATGTACTGGGTTACCTGATCGAAGTCATCAGCGGCCAAAGCCTGCCGGACTTTCTGCAGCAAACCCTGTTTGAACCGCTGGGGATGGTCGACACCGGGTTCAACATCCGGCCCGATCAGGTGCATCGTTTTGCCAGCTGCTACGAGCGCAACGCAGACAAAGAACTGGTGCTCAATGACGATGGGCAGAGCAGCATGTTCAGCGGTCGCAGCTTCTATTCCGGCGGTGGCGGTCTGCTGTCGACGGTGGGTGATTACCAGCGTTTCTGCCAGCTGTTGCTGCACGGTGGTTCTTTGGACGGGCAGCGCATTATAGGTGCCCGCACTCTGGATTTTATGATTGAGAACCACCTGCCGGGCGACGTGGATTTGTCTCGCATCGCCATCGGCAGTTTTAGTGAAACAGCATATGAGGGCGTGGGTTTCGGCCTGGGCTTTGCGTGCAAAATCGACCCCGTTGCCAACGGTTATCCCGCCTCAAGGGGCAGCTATTTCTGGGGTGGCCTGGCCAGCACCCTGTTCTGGGTGGATCCGGTAGAGGAACTGACAGTGCTGTTTATGACGCAACTTATGCCCTCCAGTACCTTCAATTTCCGCGGCCAACTCGAGGCCATGATTTACGCCGCTCTGGACTAATGCTTTGAGCCGGCCTGCGTTGCAAGCCGGCGGCGCTGCGAGTAGCCTTCGAAGCCGGGATTACAAGAACCGATAAGGAGATCTCGCGATGAAGCACCGTGTTCCAATCGGCGGCCTGTATGGCGCACTACTGACCGTTGTTCTGGCTGCCTGTTCGGACAGCAGCGACACACCTGCGACACCACCGGTGGAACCGGAACCACCGCAGCCTCCGCCTCTGATCAGCATTGTTACCCCCAATGCCGAGCGCTGTGAAATTCTCGATCCAGACAATTGCATGCTGCCCTGGCCCAGTGACCGGTTTACCGTGGCCGACGACAGTAGCAACACGGGTCGACGCATCGAGGTGTCGCAGGATTCTCTGCCCGCAAATCGTCAGGGGGTACGAGTGGACCCCGCAGAGCTGAACCGCAACGACGGATTCTCACCCTCGCAGATGTTGTTGGCGCATGTACCAGGGCTGGATCTTGCCCAGACAGCCGTGCCATCGATTACGGATCTGGAACAATCGCTCGCCAGTGATTCACCGGTGGTTGTTATTCGCGTCAGCACTGGTGAACAGCACCTGATTTTCGGTGAATTGGACGCCAATACCGACGACCCCGACGAACAGTTGTTCATTGTGCGCCCGATGGTGCAGTTTGAGCGGGGAGAGCGGTATATCGTGGCCCTGAGAAACCTGCGTGACGCCAACGGCGAGCTGCTGGCGGCGCCGGAGGTGTTTGCCGCCTATCGCGATGGGACCCTGACGGACAACGACGCCATCGAAGCCAGGCGCGACGCTATGGACAGCCTGTTCGATGAACTTGCCAATGCCGGAGTTACGCGCGAGGAGTTATACCTGGCGTGGGAGTTCACTGTCGCCAGCAGTGAAAATATTACCGGGCGTCTGGTCCATATCCGCGACCGGGCCTTTGCCGATCTGGGTGGCGCGGCACCGTCGTACACGGTGTCGTCGGTCACTGATTTTGCAGTTTGCGGTGACGCCGGCTGCCAGGACGGAGAGGATGAACAGATTGCGCGGGAAGTGGCGGGCACGTTTATGGTGCCGAATTTCCTGAACAGCGATGACGGTGGCCCCGGCTCGGGCTTTTTCTACGCTTCTCCCGACGATGGCCTGCCGGATCGTATGGGCGGGGATAACCTGTTCGAAGCCCGTTTCATTTGCCGTATCCCCCGTTCGGTGGCAGAGGATTTCGACCAGCCCCCAAGGGTCCGGGCACGCCCGTCACTGTATGGCCACGGTTTGCTGGGCAGTGCCAGGGAGGTACAGGGCGGCACCGGCAACAATGTCGATATTATGGCCCTGGATCACCAGATGATGTTCTGTGCCACCGACTGGAGTGGGTTTGCAAGCGATGACGTGGGGTACGCCATTGCGGCTCTGCAGGATTTCAGTTTGATGCCAGCCGTGTTTGACCGGCAACAGCAGGGCATGCTCAATTTCATGTTTCTGGCCCGCCTGATGAAGCACGAACAGGGCTTTGTCGCCGACAGCAATTTCCAGGCTGGCGGTGTGCCGGTGTTTGACAACAGCACGGTGTACTACGATGGTAACAGCCAGGGTGGCATTATCGGTGGCGCCCTGATGGGGGTGATCCAGGACGTGACCCGCGGCGTGCTCGGGGTGCCCGGTATGTCCTACAGTTTCCTGTTGCGTCGCAGCGTCGATTTCGACGCCTACAAGCCCTTCTTCAGTGGCAGCGGTACCGGGGAAAATGGCGGCGGTTACCCCGGCATAAAAGACCAGAGCTTCCTGCTCTCTATGGTGCAGATGCTGTGGGACCGGGCCGAATCCAGCGGTTATGTTTACCACATAGAGCGTGAACTGCTGCCCAATACACCGCAGCACTCAGTGCTGATGCAGGTTGCCTACGGCGATCACCAGGTCAGCATGTGGTCTGCTGAGTTTATGGCCCGCAGTATGGGCGCAAAGCTGCGCATTCCAGCGCTTGAGATGGGCCGGCACCCGGACAGCAATCCCTATGTGGCACTGGAGCCGGTGCCCAGCGGTGACTTTACCGGGTCTGTGTTGACGATCTGGGACGATGGTCCGCTCGGTGGTGGCGCCGAGGACGGTGGTACCGCGTCCCCACCCATTACCAACACCGCGCCCACCGAACCGGAATTCGGTGACGATCCGCACAGCTTGCCGCGCAAGGAAGCCAGAGCTCAGGCCCAGAAATCCGAATTCCTGCGTCCGGACGGGGTGGGCAAGTTTGTCGATACCTGTGGCGCTGGCGTGCCCTGCGTGACGGACGGCTACGTGCCGGGAGGTTAGCCCCGGGAGGTCGAAGTACAGAAGGGCCGGGTGGCAACGGCACTGGGCCCTTCTGGTGGCTACCGGCTCCGGCGCTGCCCAGCTCTGGGCTGGCGTATTTATCCACATACGATTGCTAATGAGAATCCATAGCATTATCATCGCCCCTGCTAAAATTGCTGGCCAGATGACGTAGGCGCCAGCCCATACCAATGCTGGGGGAAAATAATGAAACAGCGATTGTTGGCGCTCGCCGTGGCGAGCGCAGTGGTGTACCCGGCGTTCGCCGACAACGCACTGGAAGAAATGACCATAGTGGGCAGCCGCGAGGCGGCTCGAAGCCTGCCCGGTTCGGGTTCGGTGGTAGGCAATGAGCAGATTCGCATTGAGGCGGCCACCGACGTCAATCAACTGCTGAAAACAGTTCCCGGCATTTATATTCAGGAAGAGGACGGTTACGGTCTGCGTCCCAACATCGGGATTCGCGGTGCCACCTCAGAGCGGGCTTCCAAGGTCACCCTGATGGAAGACGGCGTATTAATTGCGCCGGCCCCTTACTCCAATCCCGCGGCGTACTATTTCCCGACCCTGCTTCGCATGCACTCGCTGGAAGTCCTCAAGGGGGCGCCACTGTTGCGGCACGGCCCCCAGACCACCGGCGGCGTGATCAATATGGTATCCACGCCCATCCCCGAAAACAATCAGGGCACCCTGAACTTCCGTTATGGACAAAATGGCGAGGCCGATTTACTGGCCAGCTTCGGCGGGCGCGCCGGTGATTTCGGGTTCCTGCTCGAAACGGCCCAGCGGCGCAGTGATGGCTTTAAGGACATTGATCGCAGCAGCGCCGATTCCGGGTACGATATCCGTGATTATCTGCTGAAGCTGGGCTGGATGGGGGAGCGACAGAGCCTGTTGCTCAAAGCCCAATACTCGGAAGAAGTCTCGGATGAAACCTACCTGGGCTTGACCGACAGGGATTTTGATCGCGACCCCGATCGGCGCTATGGCCTGTCCAGTATCGATCAGATGGACAACGATCATCAGGGCTACAACCTGACCTACCAGTTGGCCTTGAACGAGCAGGTGAGCCTGACCGCGATCGCCTATTACAACGAATTCGCTCGCGACTGGTTCAAACTGGGGGGCGGGGGCAGCTATATCAGTGCTGCAAATTCCGGGGATGCCGTGGCGCAGGGAATTCTCGATGGCAGCGAAAATGTGCAAGGTCTGAAGTACAAGCACAATAACCGCGAGTATGAATCCCGTGGTGTGGAGGTTAATTTTGATATCGATCTTGGGGCGCACCAGTTGGGCCTTGGTGGTCGTATCCATGAAGATGAAATGGATCGCTTCCAGCCCGAAGAAATCTTCGACCAAATTAACGGCGAGCTGATCTATGCCGGGCTTGAAGATGCTACCGGCAGTGATAACCGGTTGGAAGACGCCGACGCAAACAGTGTGTGGCTGATCGATAACTGGCAGCTCAATGAAGTGATGGAGGTCAATTTCGCTCTGCGGTATGAGGATGTTCAGTCGTCCCGAAGGCAGTACAGCGCTCCCGACCGCTCGGACACGCCGAGCCGTCGCAGCAACGACAGCGACGAATGGCTACCCGGTGTGTCGTTTACTTATCAGTTGGGGCCCGACTGGCAATTGTTGGCTGGTGTTCATCGCGGGTTCTCACCTCTGGGTGGCGGCGCGGTCGAAAATGAAGAGCCCGAAACCAGCATCAACTGGGAAGCGGGATTTCGCTATGACGGCAGCTGGTTTCTGGAGGCCATCGGTTTCTACAGTGACTTCGACAACAAAACTGAAAACTGCTCAAATGCCAGTCCTTGCAGCAATGGTGACACGTCGGGGTCCTTCAATACCGGTGAGGCGGTGATCGCCGGGCTGGAACTGCAACTGGGCACGGCACTGGAAGCAGGCGGCCTGACCATTCCCCTGGATGTGATGTACACGTATACCGATGCCACCATCAGCGAAGATAATCCCTCAGCAGGTTTTGCTAACGGCGATCAGCTGGCCTCGGTACCGGAAAACGTCTTCAGCCTGCGTATGGGATTGGAAACCGGAATCGGTTGGGACAACTACGCCGTGGCAAAATATATTGATGAAATGTGCATGGACATCGGTTGCAACAACAGCGGTGAGCGCTTTGACCGCAGTGAAGATCTGTTGGTAGTGGATTTTATCAGCCGCTACACCCTCAATAGTGACGCAGTGGTGTTTCTGAAAGTGGAAAACCTGTTCGATGAGCAGGCGATTGTCTCCCGCCAACCTGATGGTGCTCGGCCGAACAAGCCGCGTACGGCTTCAGTGGGAGTGGAGTGGGCATTTTAATTTGCGCACTTATAGTGCGGCGGGCTTCCCGTTGGGCGGTCGCCCGGAAGGCGATGCCGGCCATTAAACCGGTACCTGCGCACGGCGGAATGCCCGCAAGCTGACGGCAGCCAGGGCAGCAGCTGCGGGGCAGACCAGCACGGGCAGCGTGGCCAGAGAGGCGTAGAGCAGGGCATCGTCGCGGAATGCATAGTCGGTCAGCAAGGCGACTGCCGAGGGCCCCAGTGCAAGACCGAAGAAATTGGTCATGAACAGCAGCAGCGCTGAAATCTGGGCGCGCATTCTATTGGGGGTAATAAACTGCAGCGCCGCGACACCAACGCCGTAGTAGGCGTTGAGGCAGAAAACGATGGGCACTGCCGCCAGCAGCGCCACTGTTGCGGAACTGGCCAAAGGCCCCAGCGTGGCAGGGATCAACCACAACAAAGCCACTGCCAGGATGATGCGGACTGGCGCATCCTCATAGCCCCGGATCATCAGCGGCTGCACACACCAGCCAGCGGCGACCGTTCCAAGGCTGCCAGCTATGAGGAAGATCATGCCGAACTGGGTGCCGGCCGAGTGTCTGGGCAAGTCAAAAGTGCGGATCAGGAACTCCGGATACCACGCCATTGTGCCGTAGCCGAGGATGGCCAGTAGTGACAGCGATCCCATCACCCCGAGGTAAGCCAGCCAGTGCTGGCGCAATTGAGCCAGAACACTGGCGAGGCTCGCATCAGGCTCCACACCCAACTCAGTGCTGGTTTGGGTCTGTTGGCGTACCGGTTCTTTCAATACGGCCAGTAGCAGCGTGAGCAACAGGCCTGGCGCCCCGACGGCAATGAACGTCATCTGCCAGGCGGAAACATCGCCAAACAAAGGAAGGCGAACCTCTCCCATGCTGGCGAACCAGGCGTAGGCTGCGCCGCCCACCACATACGCCAGGCCGCCCCCCAGGGTGATGCCCAGACTGTAGATTGATAGGGCGCGCGCCAGTTTGTCTCGTGGGAACAGGTCGCTGAGCATGGAAAATGCTGCAGGTGACAGTGCCGCTTCGCCCACGCCGACTCCGATGCGAGTGGCAAACAAGGCCGTGAAGCTCTTAGCCGCTCCACACAGGCAGGTCATGAGGCTCCAGCAGAAAATGCCAATGCTGATGATGATTTTGCGGTTTTGACGATCCGCCAGACGCGCGATCGGCAAGCCCAGTACGATGTAGAACATGGAGAACGCAAATCCGTGCAGCAGGCTGTACTGGAAGTCGCTGATGGAGAACTCTTCTCGAATCGGCCCGATCAGTACTGCCATCACATTGCGATCAATAAACGAGAGGATATAGGCCAGCAACAGCAAGGCGAGGGTGTAGTTGGCCTCGCGGTTACTCGGGGCAGGTGAGGTCAAGGCAGATACTCCTGTTTTCTACTTGGACGCAGTGGCCTCTGGCTTACCCCCCCGCGGATTAGGGGCGCCCAATGATGTCTCAGTGTTCATGGGTGTAATTTATATGGGTAATCCAATACAGTTGATCGCCGCTGGGACTTTTCACCAATACCTCGTCATCGAGGCGTTTGCCCAGCAGGGCCCGCGCCATAGGCGAGTCCATGCTCAGTTTGCCGGCTGCCAGATCGAACTCATCCGGGCCGACGATGCGCCAGGTTGTTTCCTCACCCCCTTCCGCTTCCAGGGTCACCCACGCTCCAAAATAGACTTTATCGGTGTGCCGGGGTATCTGCTCGATGACTTTGAGCTCATCGAGCCGCTTGTTCAGAAAGCGGACTCGCGAATCAATCTCGCGCAGGCGGCGCTTGCCGTAAATGTAATCCCCGTTTTCAGAGCGGTCGCCATTCTTGGCTGCCTCGTGCACGGTTTGCGTGACCACGGGTCGCTCCACCTTCCACAGTTGGTGCAATTCGGCCCGCAGGGTCTGTTCGCCCTCGGGAGTGATGTACGTGGAGCCGCGCTGGCGCGGCGGTCGGTATCTGCTCATGCCGTGTATTCTATCGCCAGGCAGCGCGGAAGAAAGCACAAAAGGTTCGAAACCGGCTCTGCGCCACAATTCATTCTGCGTGGCCCGGATAAATAGCGCCCTTCGCCACGGCTCTATTATTGGTGAGTGGCCTTGTCAAAACGCCGTCAGCCTCACAGAATGCCCCATTATTGTGTCAATTACAGACGGGAGAGCGTGCCGGTGCAGTCGAGAGCGTGTCACATTAAATCATTGTTCGCCGGCGTGTTGCTCAGCGCATTGGCCAGTTTAAGTGTGGCCGGTGCCGCCGACTGCCTCGATGTGCACGGAGCCTTACAGCAGGGGGGGCTAATCTGGGGCCGGGTTCCCCCTGGCGCCAGTGTCACCCTGGGTGACGAGACACTCGATGTGCTGGAAGGCGGCACCTTTGTCGCCGGCCTGGGACGAGACGCCCCTGCCACGGTCGAACTGGTCGTGCAGGGAAACAGCCTGTGCCGCACAATACTGTCAGTGGCGGCTCGCGATTACGACATCCAGCGGGTGGAAGGGGTGCCCCAGCGCACGGTGACTCCATCCCCGGACCATCAGGCGCGAATTGCGCGCGAGAGTAAGCGGGTCGCTGCTGCCAAAGACCGCAAGCTCAAACGGCCAGACCTGTTGCTGCCCGCTCTGGACCGCTTTATATGGCCGGTCACCGGGAGGATCTCCGGCGTGTATGGCAGCCAGAGAATATACAATGGGGTACCCCGCAGCCCTCACTACGGTGTCGATGTGGCGGTGCCGACGGGAACCGTTGTTCGAGCGCCTGCGGCGGGCGTGGTGACTCTGGCCGAGACCGACCTGTTCTATTCCGGGGGCACCATTATCCTGGACCACGGCTACCAGCTGTCCTCGTCGTTTCTGCACCTGAGTAAGGTTCGGGTGGAGGTGGGCGATGAGATAAAGCCGGGAGACGTCATTGGTGAAGTGGGCGCCACCGGTCGCGCTACCGGGCCTCATCTGGACTGGCGTATGTCCTGGCGCAGCCACCGCATTGATCCCCAGCTGCTGGTTCCGCCGATGCCAGCGGCAAAAACGGTACCGGATCCAGAGAAAGGCTAGGCAGCACCGGCCGCAACTGGTGCAACCGCGAACCAAAAGTCCGTATAATGGCCGGCCATTTTGAGTGCCCAGAGGCCGTCATGATCGATGACAAGCTATTGAGTATCCTGGTGTGCCCGGTCAGTAAGGCACCGCTGGACTACCACAAAGACAAGGCAGAGCTGGTCTGTAAGGCCAGTGGTCTGGCCTATCCCGTGCGCGACGGTATACCCGTGATGCTGGAGAGCGAGGCGCGCCAACTTACTGCGGATGAGAAGCTGGGCTAGCGTGACTCTTGTATGGGCTCACCGTTATCAATCGAGGTGGGCCAGGGGTTAATCTGCAATCAATCAGAGACACAGCGGCTATGACAGAGACTATATTTGGCAAGATTGTCAGTGGCGATATTCCCACTGAATTTATCTACGAAGACGAACATTGCGTGGCCATCAACGACATCAACCCCCAGGCCCCCGTGCACGTGCTGATCATCCCGAAGCGGGGTATAGAAAAGCTGGCCGATGCCGGCGAGGATGACCGCGAGGTATTGGGTCACCTGATGTGGGCCGCAGGTGAAGTGGCGCGCCAGTTGGGCGTCGACAATGCATTTCGTCTGATCGTTAACAATGGTGCCGGAGCGGGACAGACCGTATTTCACCTGCATCTGCACATCCTGGCCGGCTCAACGCTGGCCGAAAGTCGCATGGTCGGTTGAATCCGCGACCCCATCAGTTACCGAGACTCTGTATGAAGACCGTAGAAATACGCGAAGCTTTTTTGGCCTATTTTGAACAACAGCAACACACCCGGGTGCCCAGCAGTTCCCTGATACCGGCCGATGACCCCACGCTACTGTTCACCAACGCCGGGATGAACCAGTTCAAGGATACCTTTCTGGGCACCGATCCACGGCCCTACAAGCGCGCGGTCAGCAGCCAGCGCTGCGTGCGTGCCGGCGGCAAGCACAATGATCTGGAAAATGTGGGCTATACCGCTCGTCACCACACCTTCTTTGAAATGCTGGGCAATTTCAGCTTCGGTGATTACTTCAAGCGCGACGCGATTCGTTTTGCCTGGCAGTTTCTTACCGAACAGCTGAAGCTGCCCAAAGAGCGGCTGTGGGTTACGGTACACATCAGCGATGACGAGGCGGAACAGCTGTGGGTGGAAGACATTGGCTTTCCGCTCGAACGCATTTCCCGTCTCGACGAAGACAACTTCTGGCAGATGGGCGATACCGGTCCCTGCGGACCCTGCTCCGAGATCTTCTACGACCACGGTGCCGATGTGCCGGGCGGCCCGCCGGGTAGCAAAGATGACGACCTGGATCGTTATATTGAGATCTGGAATCTGGTCTTTATGCAGTATAACCGCGACAGCACCGGCGCAATGCACCCATTGCCAGCGCCGTCAGTAGACACCGGCATGGGGCTGGAACGCGTCGCCGCGGTGATGCAGGGCGTGCACAGCAACTATCAGATCGATCTGTTCCAGGCTCTGATCCGCTCGGCGGCGAAGGTGCTGGGGGTGTCTGACCCGGAACACAATTCGCTCAAAGTGATTGCCGATCACATTCGCTCTTGTGCGTTCCTGATCTGTGACGGTGTACTGCCGGGCAACGAAGGCCGGGGCTATGTCTTGCGGCGCATCATTCGCCGGGCGGTTCGCCACGGCAACAAACTGGGAGCCACCACACCGTTCTTCCACCAGTTGGTCGCCACACTGGCGGCCGAAATGGGCAGCGCCTATCCCGAACTGCTGCAGTTGCAGCCGCAGGTTGAGAAAGCATTGCTGGCGGAGGAAGAGCAATTTGCCAAAACCCTGGATAACGGCCTGCAAATACTCAACGACGCGCTGGATGGCCTGGATGGCGTTGAAATCCCCGGGGATGTGGTGTTTAAACTGTATGATACCTACGGTTTCCCCACGGACCTGACCAACGATATTGCCCGCGAGCGAGGCCTCAGTCTCGATATCGCCGGTTACGACGCCGCCATGGCGCAACAGCGCAGCCGGTCGCAGGAGGGTGGCAGCTTCAAGGTGGATTACAACGACGTCCTCAATCTGGAAGGCAGCACCGAGTTTACCGGATACGAAGCTCTGACCGGAGAAGGCCAGGTGATTGCTGTGCTGAGCGACGGCGCCGAAGTGCAGAGTCTCGCCCAGGACGCCACCGGGATCGTGGTGCTTGACAGCACACCGTTCTACGGTGAATCAGGTGGCCAGGCGGGCGATAGCGGCTATCTGACCGGCCAGGGTCTGCGGCTGGAGGTAACTGACACCACCAAAACACAGGGTCACCACCTGCACCATGTTCGGGTGCTGGAGGGCAGCGTTACAACGGGCGATGCGTTGGCGGCCTCGGTCGATGACCGCGTGCGCCAGCGCACCCGCCTGAATCACTCTGCCACCCACCTGTTGCACGCGGCCTTGCGCAAGGTTCTGGGCGAGCATGTGACCCAGAAAGGTTCGCTGGTGGATTCTGAGCGACTGCGCTTTGATTTTTCCCATTTCGAAGCGCTGACAGCCGTGGAGCAGAAAAGCATTGAAGCGATAGTTAATGAGCAGATTCGAGCCAATACCCCCGTCGCCACGCAGGTCATGACGATGGATGAGGCAGTAGCCGCCGGCGCGATGGCTCTGTTCGGCGAAAAGTACGGCGACGAAGTGCGCGTGCTGAGCATGGGTGTGGATGATTTTTCAGTGGAACTGTGTGGTGGAACGCACGTGGACCGCACCGGCGATATTGGTCTGCTGCGAATTATTTCAGAATCCGGTGTGGCCTCGGGTGTGCGCCGGATTGAAGCTGTCACTGGCGCCAGTGCGCTGGCAACGGTAGATGCACTTGAAGCCCGGTTGCAGCAGGTGTGCGAGACAGTTAAAGGCAGCCGTGACAATGTGGTGGCGAAAGTCAGCGCGCTGCGCAGTGAAGCCAGGGATCTGGAAAGGGAAGTGGCGCGGCTCAAACAAAAGCTCGCGACTTCTGCCGGCGGTGATCTCACCAGCAAAGCCGTGCCAGTGGATAACTTCCAGGTGCTGGCTGCTGTCGTGGAGGGCGGCGATGCCAAATCGCTGCGCGATACCCTGGATCAATGCAAGAACAAGCTCGGCAGCGCGGTCATTCTTTTGGCGGCCGTTGAAGGGGATCGGATTGCGCTTGCCGCCGGTGTCACCAAAGATCTCACAGGCCGGCTCAAGGCCGGCGATCTGATGCGTGAATTTGCCGGACGTCTCGGTGGCAAGGGCGGCGGCCGGCCGGATATGGCTCAGGGTGGCGGCAGCGATGTGGCGGGCCTGCCCGAGGCCCTAAAGGCGGTGCCGGACTGGGTCGCCGGGACCTTGAGCTGAGGAAGTACCTCTTGCGGTGCTGTTTTCAGCGGAGCGAGTTTGGTGTTTAATGGCGCCCCTTTAAGTTCTGGGCACAGAGAGAAAGCATGAGCCTGATCGTTCAAAAATTCGGCGGTACGTCGGTGGGCACCATCGAGCGTATCGAGCAGGTTGCCGAGAAAGTCGCGCGCTTCCAGGGGGAAGGGCACGAAGTGGTTGTGGTGGTTTCCGCAATGAGTGGAGAGACCAATCGCCTCATTGCTCTGGCCAATGAAATTCAGGAGCGCCCGCTTCCTCGCGAACTCGACGTGCTGGTGTCAACCGGTGAGCAGGTGACTACTGCATTGCTCAGCATGGCGCTGAACGAACGCGGTGTAAAAGCCAAGAGCTACAATGGCAGCCAGGTGCGTATTCTTACCGATGATGCGCATACCAAGGCCCGTATCCGCGAGATTGACGATGAGCGCCTGCACGCCGACCTCGATAAAGGTTTTGTCGTGGTGGTGGCCGGCTTCCAGGGCGTAGATGAGCACGGCAATATCACTACCCTGGGACGTGGTGGCTCTGATACTACGGCGGTGGCGCTGGCTGCGGCGCTGAAAGCGGACGAGTGTCAGATCTACACCGATGTGGACGGGGTTTATACTACCGACCCGCGAGTGGTGGATGGCGCTCGCCGGCTGGACCGGATCACGTTCGAAGAAATGCTGGAAATGGCCAGTATGGGCTCCAAGGTGCTGCAGATACGCGCTGTGGAGTTCGCCGGGAAATACAACGTACCGCTGCGGGTCCTGCACAGTTTTCAGGAGGGCCCCGGCACCTTGATTACGCTGGAGGACAGGTCGCAGATGGAAACTCCGACAATCGCAGGCATCGCTTTCAATCGCGATGAAGCCAAATTGACCGTATTGGGTGTGCCCGACATGCCTGGAGTGGCGCACCGGATTCTGGGCCCGATTGGTGACGCCAACATTGAGGTGGATGTGATCGTGCAAAACGTCGCCGACGACAACACCACAGATTTTACTTTCACCGTCGGCCGCGGTGATTTGGCTCGGGCCGAAGAAGTCCTCAATCAGGTGGCAAGGGACATCAATGCCGAAGAGGTCCGGTCCGATAACAAGATTGCCAAAGTCTCTGTTGTCGGGGTTGGGATGCGCTCTCACGCCGGCGTTGCCAGCCAGATGTTTGCCGCGCTGGCGGAGGTTGGAATCAATATACAGATGATTACGACCTCGGAGATTAAGATTTCGGTTATTATTGAGGAGAAATTTCTGGAGTTGGCGGTGCGCTCGTTGCACTCGTCCTTTGGCCTGGCCAAGGAACCTCACGACGAATCTGCTGCCTAATACCCGATGGCAGGATTTTGTCGGACAGTGGGCGGTTTTGCTTTTTCTGGGAACTGAACTAGAACTAGCTGACAGGCCTGAATATGCTTGCATCACTTCGCCAGGATCGGCGGAGTGAAATCTGTTGTGCGTTACCCTCACGACTCAACAGGCACAAGACTGGAGAAACGGATATTATGCTGATCTTGACACGCAGGGTTGGAGAGTCGCTGATGGTCGGTGATGACATCACTGTCACCGTGCTCGGAGTAAAGGGCAACCAGGTGCGTATAGGCGTCAATGCCCCCCGCGATGTGGCGGTTCATCGAGAAGAGATTTACAACCGAATCCAGGATGGACAGGAAGCCGCGCCAAAGGACGAAGAAACTTCAAGCTAAGCCCACGCAACACTTTGAATTTATAGTCATTGTGGTATCATGCCGCGCCTGAGTTGATGGCCCTGCGCCAACCAACCTGAAATTTCCGGAGAGCTGGCCGAGTGGCTGAAGGCGCGCCCCTGCTAAGGGCGTATAGGTTAATCCCTATCGAGGGTTCGAATCCCTCGCTCTCCGCCATCCCCCGGTTTTGGGCGTCACTAGAAGGCACCTAAAGCCACCCGGAAAGCCCCGTAAATCGGTGTCCCTTCTATTAATTCGACTTCGTTGATTTAATTACACTTTTTTCAAACGGCTGAGTGAGCTAGAGAAATGAAAAAGTGGCTACAAATTATTCTTCGAACGCTGATATCGAGCATTCGTGAACGGCGCGACCTGGCTTTGGAGAACCTGGCGCTAAGGCAGCAACTGGCCGTTTTGAAGGCGAAGAGGTCGCGACCAACGCTGACCAGAATGGACCGATTTTTCTGGGTGTTCTTATTGAAACACTGGACAGGATGGCGAAGTACTGTAAGCGCTCAATGAACCACGCCCTCCCAGCTCTCGCCTGAACCAGGCACCCTGCGATACTCACCGGCAGGAGTACCGCACATGACCGACACCCGTTCACCCGCGCTGACCGAGCGCCAGCAG
>Ga0115567_10002447_pt1 | contig 18372 bp, 18 predicted proteins | sample COGITO_mtgs_1204_2_FD_88679 | JGI IMG/M metagenome (GOLD analysis project Ga0115567, IMG submission 88679) | Pelagic marine microbial communities from North Sea - COGITO_mtgs_120412 | ecosystem: Environmental > Aquatic > Marine > Epipelagic | place: Germany:Helgoland, sampling site Kabeltonne... | reverse complement strand
TCAAAGCCCAGCACCGCCTGCAAAAAGCACAGCATCAGCAGATTGCCCAAGTTTTCGATGGTAAGTAGATCGGCCATTTTGCCCCCCGGTAAGTTTCTTTTTTTACAGCGCTCTAGGTGCGAGGACCGTAGGTATGAATTGAATTAAAAGAGGAGTTTCACGGGACTTTTGACAGGACAAACGGATTCTTCAAAAGATCGTCGCGTCTTCTTTCAAAGAAAACGGCCGCGTCACCGCCGTGGTTTGTTCGGCGCCTTTGATCCTGGTTGACCCGCACCGCCAAATCCTCCTGGCTTGCGCCGCGCTCCACGCTTGACGGCGGTCGGTTTGCGCACGGCGGTTCCGCTGGGATCTTCCAGTTCTATCCCCAACTGATCGCGCATGACTTTGCGGCGCACTTCCTCGACGGTGCCGGCCTTTAGCTCACCCAACTGGAAAGGCCCATAGCTTACACGGATCAAACGGTTCACGCTGACGCCGATCTCGTCCATCGCGCGGCGAATCTCGCGGTTCTTGCCTTCTCGCAAGCCGACTGTCAGCCACGCGTTTGCCCCTTGTTGACGGTCCAGTGTCACTTCCATCGGTTGAAACGGCTCGCCTTCTGCCAAAATGCCGCGGCGCAGCGGCTCCAGCATTTCGTCGGTTGGTCGGCCATTTACCCGCACGCGATAGCGGCGCAGCCAACCCGTGCTGGGCAATTCCAGCTTGCGCTTGATGCCGCCGTCGTTGGTCAGCAGCAGCAATCCTTCGGAATTTAGATCAAGCCGCCCGACGCTCATCACACGCGGCATGTCCGCAGGAAAGGTGTCGAAAATCGTCTTGCGGCCCTTTTCGTCATTGTTCGTCGTCACCAGCCCCGAAGGCTTGTGATAAAGCCACAGCCGCGCAGGTTCCGCCTCTGCAATAGGCGCGCCATCGACGGTGATCCGATCAGCAGGCGTCACATTTAGCGCCGGTGACGTGATCTTGGTGCCGTTCACCGCCACGCGTCCAGCTTCGATCATGCGCTCGGCCTCGCGCCGGCTTGCAACGCCAGCACGGCTGAGAACCTTGGCAATGCGGTCGCCTTCGGGCGTTTCGGGGGATGCAGGTTTGTCCATGCGCATGTCCTTAGCGGCTTTGCAGCGCTTGCGAAAGGGACCGTTTTGCAGCCATCAAGGGGCATGAGTTTCACGTCACATATGCAGAGAGCACTGTCTGAGGCCCGTGCGGCGGGCGCGCGCGGTGAGGTTCCGGTAGGTGCGGTCGTGGTGGATTCGTCTGGCACGGTCGTGGCTGCGGCGGGCAACCGGACCCGAGAGATGAACGATCCGACGGCCCATGCGGAGATTTTGGCGATCCGCGCGGCCTGTGCGCTGGTGGGGTCCGAGCGGCTTGTGCGCCATACGCTTTATGTCACGCTGGAGCCTTGCGCCATGTGTGCGGCGGCTATCGCGGCGGCGCGGATTGCACGGCTGTATTATGGCGCGTCCGATCCGAAATCAGGCGGTGTGGCACAGGGCGCACGGGTGTTTTCACATGCCCAATGCCACCACGCGCCGGAGGTATTCGACGGGATCGCCGAGGCGGAGGCGAGCGCGTTGTTGAAAGCATTTTTCGCCGGCAAAAGAGGGGGGAGCGCAAAGTAGATCTGATGCCATCGCCCAGCGATTTGGTCACCTTTCATTGGCACGTTGCGACGACCTCCGTCAAATGGCTGATGTGACGCAGCACAGGTGTTGCCCATCAGGCGTTGCCAATGCCGAGCAGCCCACAATATCCGTCAATATGACTGGGGTGACCCGCGTAGGGCCAACTTAGTGGCCGCGTCCCGCGCTGCCGCAATTGCCAAATGCTCGTGACCCGATGACTTGAGATTTGACACAGGGAACGAAATACGCGCGTGCTGGATTTTCAGGTTCCCATCCTCAAACGCAAAGATCAGCGTGACCCGCACGCTGCCAGCCTGATCGTCGTTCGGAAACTTGATGTCGCCTCGACCTTCTTGCGTACCATAAGGACCACCCAGCGGCGGGCTATGGCGGCAAGCTCGGGGGAAGGTATTGACCTCCGCAGGATTTCATATTGCCAAGTTTGCGCGCCAGAAGTCGGGTGCGGTTATTGCGCCGCAGGGGGGCGATCGCGGGGATGCAAATGCGCTAAAGCGCGATCGCCTGCATCACCTGTGGCTCGATAACCTCCACCCCCGGCAGCCCATCGGCCAGTACTTTCGCCGATTGTTCAAGCGCTTCGAAGGTGCGGTAGTGACAGGGGATTACCGTCTTGAAATCAAAATAGCGTTTCGCGGCATAGGCAGCACCTGCCATGTCCATGGTATAGAACCCGCCCGCCGACAGGATGCCGATATCGGGTTTGTAGTAATCGCCGATCCAGTCCATGTCCGCCATGATCGTGGTGTCGCCAGAAAAGTAGATCGTCTTACCTTCGCCCGCGATCATGAACCCGGTTTCGGCCCCCATATAGACCGGGCCGTTCTCTTCGGCGACAGAGGATGAATGCGATGCAGGCACCATGGTGACGGCCACATTGCCCGCCTTGATTGTGCCACCCTTGTTGAAGCCGGTTGTGCCCGCCACGCCCTGACCCTCAAACCAGGCCATCAGCTCGTACATGCCTGCGACCGGCGCACCGGTGCGCTTGGCGACGTCGGCGATGTCCTGAGTGTGGTCGAAATGGCCATGCGTGACGAGAATCTGCGTGGCTCCGTCGATGGCCTTGTCGTGCTGACCTTCGCCCAACATCGGATTGCCGCTGAGCCATGGATCGATCAGCAGTACCTGATCTTCAATTTCCATGCGAAACGAGCCGTGTCCGAGCCAGATGATATTCATGATGTTCCCTTTTACTTTTCTTCACAGAGCATAGCGCGAATTGAACGGTTTGCAGGGGTTTTTTCAGAACAATGACGCAGGCAGGTGCGCACCCTTGCGAGGATCGACGCGGGGGGGTAAATGGGCTGCAAGCAGCTGAAGGAAATACCATGTCAATTGATGAAAGCACTGCCGCCCGCGTGGCGAAGCTGGCCCGGATCAGGGTCGAGCCCGAAGCGCTGCCCGCACTTGCAGCTGAATTCAACACCATCCTGGGTTTCATTGAGCAACTGGCCGAGGTCGATATCGACGGGATTGAGCCGATGACGTCGGTAACGCCACAGCGGTTAAAACGGCGTGAGGATGTGGTAACGGACGGCAACCAGCAAGCTGCCGTCCTGGCCAATGCGCCGGACGCGCGCGAGGGATTCTTTGCGGTGCCGAAGGTGGTGGAATAATGTCGGATCTCAACAAACTGGGCCTTGCCGAAGCGCGCGATGCGCTGCGCAAAGGGGATGCGAGTTCGGTCGAACTGACGCAGGCCTGTCTGGACGCAATTGAGGGTGCCGGGGCGCTGAATGCGTTTGTCCATCAGACACCCCAGATTGCGTTGACGCAGGCGAATGCCGCCGATGCGCGGATCAAGGCGGGGGATGCCCCCGCCATGTGCGGTCTTCCAATCGGGATCAAGGATCTTTTCTGCACCAAGGGTGTGCCGTCCCAAGCGGGCAGCCGCATCTTGCAGGGTTTCTTGCCGGAGTATGAAAGCACTGTCAGCCAGCGTCTTTTTGATGCAGGTGCTGTGATGCTGGGCAAGCTCAACATGGACGAATTCGCCATGGGCTCGTCCAATGAAACCTCTGTTTATGGCAATGCGGTCAACCCATGGCGGCGCGGGAATGATGACACGGCGCTGACGCCCGGGGGATCTTCGGGTGGATCGGCGGCGGCTGTGGCGGCGGACCTGTGCCTTGCGGCGACAGGCACTGACACAGGCGGATCGATCCGCCAGCCTGCTGCGTTTACCGGCACAGTCGGCATCAAGCCGACCTATGGCCGCTGTTCGCGCTGGGGCATCGTCGCTTTTGCGTCCTCGCTTGATCAGGCAGGGCCGATGACCAAATCTGTGCGCGATGCGGCAATCATGCTGACCGCGATGTGTGGCCATGACCCCAAGGACAGCACCTCTGCCGATCTGGCTGTTCCGGATTTCGAGGCGGCAATGACTGGCGACATGCGCGGCAAGAAAATTGGCATCCCGCGCGAATACCGCATGGACGGGATGCCGGACGAGATCGAAGCCCTCTGGCAAGACGGCATCGCCATGATGAAGTACGCGGGTGCGCAAATCGTCGACATTTCACTGCCACACACCAAATACGCACTGCCTGCCTATTACGTGATCGCCCCTGCAGAAGCGTCCAGCAACCTCGCGCGCTATGACGGGGTGCGCTACGGCCATCGCGCCACGCTGGAACAGGGTGATGGCATCACCGAGATGTACGAGAAAACCCGCGCCGAAGGGTTTGGCGCGGAAGTGCAGCGCCGTGTGATGATCGGGACCTATGTACTGTCTGCCGGCTTCTATGATGCCTATTACAACCGCGCGCGCCGGGTGCGGACGCTGATCAAGAAAGACTTCGATGACGTCTTTGCCGATGGTATCGACAGCATTCTGACACCTGCCACCCCTTCGGCGGCATTCGGGTTGGGCGAAATGGTCGATGCAGATCCTATTGCGATGTATCTCAACGACGTGTTTACTGTGACAGTGAACCTTGCCGGATTGCCGGGTATCTCGGTTCCGACAGGTCTAAACAGGCAGGGGCTGCCTCTGGGGCTGCAACTGATCGGCCGTCCCTGGGAAGAGGCCGACCTGCTGTCTTCCGCTTACGCACTTGAACGCAGTGCAGGCTTTGTGGCCAAGCCCGGCAAATGGTGGTAAGTTTTTCCTCAATCAGAAAAGTGCAGGCTTGTTACATGATGTTTCTTCGTTTTTTCATCGGTTTGACTGCCGCCGCAGCGTTGACTGCCTGTCAGCCAACAACCCCGGATGACAGCCGTTTTGGCACTGGCTTCGAGCAGACGTTCGACGACCAGATCATCAGTCAGCCTGTCATTTCGGAACCTGCTGGTGTCACTTCTGCACCGCTTGACGGATCTGCCGAAGCGACAGCTGCCGAAACGACTGCGCTTTTGAACGCGACCTCCAATAATTCCGGCGTCGCCCCGGTTCAGGCGCGCCCCTCCAACCCGGCACCGCCCGTCGTGGATACCAACACAGGCATTAGTCAGGAAAACAACTTTGATGCAGTCTCAGGTCAGCGCAGCATCGAAAGTGACGCGGCACGTATCGCATCAAACCGTGCGCAATACGAAGTGATCCAGCCCGAAGCGCTGCCCAGCCGCGAAGATACCGGCCCCAACATCGTGGCCTATGCGCTGGCGACGAAACATCCTGTCGGCACAGCGCTTTACAAGCGGTTCAGCCTGAACGCGGCGGGCAAATACAACCGCAACTGCGGCCAGTATAAACATCAGGATCAAGCCCAGATCGATTTCCTTGCTGCGGGCGGTCCCGAAAAGGACCGTCGTGGCATGGATCCTGACGGTGACGGTTATGCCTGCACATGGGATCCTGCCCCCTACCGAAGTGGCAGTTCTGGCTAGGATGATCCTGCGGCAGCATGCTTCGCCGAACTGCGGTCCGCGCCGTGATGGATTGCTGCCGACACTGATTGTTATCCACTATACCGCGATGGAAAATGCGCGGGCCGCAGTCGAGCGGCTGTGTGATCCCGCCGCCGAAGTGTCTGCCCACTATCTGATCGCTGCATCGGGCGACGTAATTCAGATGGTCCCTGAAAACCTGCGGGCATGGCACGCAGGCACCGGCAATTGGGCCGGGCAGGGCGATGTCAATTCACGTTCTATCGGGATAGAACTCGACAATCGCGGGACGCATCCGTTCGCGCATGCCCAGATGAACGCACTCGAAGAGTTGTTGCGCGGCGTCATGGCACGCTGGAACATCCCGTCTGAGGGCGTCATCGGTCACTCTGATATGGCACCGGGGCGTAAATCCGATCCGGGTCCGCATTTCGACTGGGACCGGTTGGCGCAACAGGGGCTGGCAAAGAAAAAGTGTAGTGATCCCGCAGAGCCGGCCCATTTCCGCGCCCGCGCCCGTGCTGCGGGATACACTGCGGACGTCGACGATGAAACGCTTCTCGGCGCGGTCCGATTGCGCTTTCGTCCCTTCGCCCGCGGGTCTTTGACCCAACAAGACGTGGCCGTCCTTCCCGAACAGTCGGCATGATCTACGGGACCGGTTTTTTTACCCTGAATATCCGCGCCAGAGGCTCAATAGCCATCCCCCATTGACGCCGCCCATACTTGGGGACTAGGCAGACGGCGCGCGGAAGGCTGGATGGCCGCGGCGGAGCGATCCGTCGAGGAAAGTCCGGACTCCCAGAAGAAACGGTGCCGGGTAACGCCCGGACGGGGCAACCCGATGGACAGCGCCACAGAAATGAAACCGCCTTTACGTCTGCCTTGGCAGACACGGAGGTAAGGGTGAAACGGTGGGGTAAGAGCCCACCGCGCCGCTGGCAACAGGGGCGGCATGGCAAGCCCCACCGGGAGCAATGCCAAATAGGGACCGCGTGCCCCTGATCTTCGGGTCAAAGGGCGGGGCCGCTTCTGCCCCAGCAGGTCCGGGTTGGCAGCTATAGCCATGTCGGTAACGGCATGGTCAGAGGAATGGTCATCGACGGGACAGGAACTATTCTGGCCCTGAACAGAATCCGGCTTACAGGCCTTCCGCGCATACCTCGCCGTCAGACACGAAATTTTCGAAAATTCCGGCGCGGAAAATTCGGATATTCCGATCTCTCCCGAACTGACAGGACTTCGCGCGCGGCAGGCCTTTTGCGGTTGACTTGGCCCCCTATCCGGTTAAAAGCCTCAGCTTCAGGATAAACGCACCATGCCCCGTTCGGGGGACCCCGTGCAGCAGGAGAAGTTACATGGCGAAGCCAACCACGATCAAGATCCGTCTGAACTCGTCCGCGGGCACAGGCCATTTCTACGTCACCAAGAAAAACGCGCGCACCATGACCGAAAAGATGGTCATGAAAAAATACGACCCCGTTGCGCGCAAGCACGTCGACTACAAGGAAGGCAAGATCAAGTAGATCGCCTTTCGAACTGCATTCAAGGCCGCGCCAACCGCGCGGTCTTTTGCGTTTGGGCTATCCAAACGTGGGCTTGGTCGGCATCAACCAGTTAATCCCAAGGACACCGGCACAGGCCGGAAATCCACAGGCGCACCACCTGCGGTAAAGCCAGTGATGGCTGTCCCGCAGTGGGTTCCCTGAATCGCGCGCAGCAATCGCTAAATCGCGCATCCGGCTTTGCATCCCCACTACCGGAAGCCACAACACTCCGACATTGGCATGAAGCACCAGCGATAGCCCAACCCAACCCTCCAGCATCGGCCACCCTATAGGGCGCGCCAGCGGATTTTCTGTATCCGGTTGCACAATGGCAGTTGTCGAGGTGAACAGGATATCGGTCAGCACGACGATGCCTGCGACAGGCGCAATCAGCTTTCAGGGCACGCAACCTGCATCGTTCCACACCGTTGGCTCCTCCCGCACCCCATCGTGCAGCGCCCTTAGGGCGATTGACCGAAGTGGTGACCGCCAGCCGAAGTGCCCCAGCAGGCCCGCCACTTTGCCCACAGCGCGCAAAGCCACATTCGGCAGGACGCGCGGTAGCATCATTTGTATCCCTGCAACCGCCCGCAGCAGGGCCGTCGCACCGTGGTGTCGCGCGACAATATCCGCGTCGGCCGCAGGATACCCCACGCCCGCGCCGCAAGGAGCGTATCGCCACGCGCCTTGCTCGGAAGAATTCGGTGGAAGCGTCCAGCGATACACTTGCGGCGGAAATCTGGATAACCCGTCTCGACGAACCGCCGATGTCTGTAACCAGCTTTGAAATTGCGGTCTTGTGAATTGATTGCAGATCGTCTTTCAACCCATCCAGAAGCGCGCCGGCGGCGTTGACGACCACATCTACGCGGCGCAACAAGTCGCGCCATGTGCCGGGGCTGATTTTCGGGATGTCCCGGATTACCCAATCTGCGTGAGGTGCGCTGGCGTTGGTGGAACCCGGTACCCGCCACAGCGAAACCAGCCTCGGTCAAGTCGCGCATGACAACCGATCCCATCAGGCCATATCCCCTAGAACAACAGCTTTTTGTATCTTCGCAGGCCCCAACATCATCGCGGGGTTCTCTGAGGCTACTAACGCCATGCGGTCACGAAAAAGCCCGCCGGAATTGCTCCGGCGGGCTTGCGGTCGTTCAAGAGTTGAACCTGAGTTATTCGCGGTTCCCGAAAAGTTGCAGCATGAACATGAACATGTTGATGAAGTCGAGGTACAGGTTCAGCGCGCCCATGATCACGGATTTGCCAAGCCATTCTGCATCGCCATGCTGTGCATGGGCCAGATAGTCGGTCTTGATCTTTTGCGTATCATACGCCGTAAGACCTGCAAAGATCAGGACACCAATGGCGGAGATCGCAAACATCAGGGCAGGGGAAGCCATCCAAATGTTGACGATGGAGGCCACGATCAGACCGATCACACCCATGATCAGGAAGCTGCCCCATGCAGATATGTCCTTTTTCGTGGTATAGCCCCAGATCGACAGACCTGCGAAAGCGATGGCCGTGATCAGAAAGACCTGAGCGATCGAATAGCCTGTGAACACCAGAAAGATCGAGCTGATGGAAATGCCCATCACTGCGGCGAACAGATAGAACACGACCTGAGCCGTCGCAGCAGACATCCGGTTGATTCCGGCGCTGAGACCAAAGACGAACGCAAGCGGGGCAAACATAACGACCCATTTCAGGGGCGATGCGTAAAGTGCATAGCCCAGCCCGGTCAGATATTCGTTTGCACCGATCTGATATTCGGTCGGTGTCGCTGACACGGCCAGACCTGAAAGCGCCCAGGCGGCCGCAAAAGTGATCAGCATGCCGACAGACATGGTCCCGTAGACCTTGTTCATGTGCGTGCGAAGACCCTCGTCTATCGCGGCGCTGCGGGTTCCGGCGGCGGACCGGATGGTTTTCACGTCAGCCATTTAAGACCTCCAAAATTAGTATTAATCACGTGCAACTCCTAAACCGCACGCCCTGTTGCGAATATCGGGTGCAGAAGCGCATATTTCAAGGGTTTAGATCGGTCAATATTAAGTCCGCATCGTAAATCCGCATCGACTGCCGTGCGCGAGATCATACGGTCCCGCAGCCTGCCAGAGCGCAACTTTCCGAATCGAAATTTGGTGCATTTTAGCAGTTTGTTTCGAAGAATGCGCTGGTCTGGCAAGAAGCGGCTAATTGTTTCGCTTTAGTTGACGCAAAGTATGCCGGTAGGCCACCTCAGAGAAATATGATCAAATTATTTGGGCGCGACCAGATATAGTCGAACAGATTTCCTATGACCGGTTAGGTTTTAGTAAAATTGCCTTGGAATCGTTAACCTTTTGTTAACGGGAATCGTTTCATATCTCATGAATTGTTCTGATTAATTTAAGCTTGATGTTACCCTTGGGTTGTACCAACAAATGGTCGACTCATCTTTACGGCAAGTAATTTTGTTTGCCGTAGGACGCTTAATTCGTATGATAGGCCCGACTGCTCAGGCCTTTCGTGCAATTTTCGCGAGAGTTGGCCGTCTGGTCGTAAAGGGTAGCTGCGTCTTTTGGACGCAATAGAGAAAGAAGTTTGTAATATGGCTCATATCGTGGATGTTCATGTGGGTAAGCGGATCCGTCAACGTCGTTGGCTGATTGGCATGACCCAGCAAAAACTGGCTGAACTGGTCGGGATCAAGTTCCAGCAAATTCAGAAATACGAAACCGGAGCGAACCGTGTCAGTGCGTCTCGACTTTGGGATATTGCAGATGCACTCGATGTAAAAGTTGCGTTTTTCTTTGAGGGTCTGCGCGATGAAGACAGCGACAATCGCACCGACGCCGAAGCTGTGCCTGAAGATTTGATGGGCGCAAAAGAGGCGATGGACCTTGTTCGTTCCTACTATGCCATCCCCGAAAACCAGCGGCGTCGTTTATTCGAACTTGCCCGCGTACTCAGCGACGTTGCCTGAGGCATCCGTCTGACCGCTTGCATTGGCCATCGCGCGCTGGCAGGTCTTTGGTCATGACGCAGCAACATCACGAGACTGAACTGGACCGTGTCGCACAGGCTATGGCCGATGCGGCGCGACAGGTGATCCTTCCGCACTTCCGGAATACAGCACTCGCTGCTGACAACAAACTCGACGGCGGCTTTGATCCCGTAACCGAAGCAGACCGTGCCGCTGAACGTGCAATGCGCGACATCCTTGCAGCAGAGCGCCCGGATGACGCCATTCTTGGCGAGGAATACGGTGCCACCCCGGGCACGTCCGGTCTGACATGGGTGCTTGATCCCATCGACGGGACGCGTGCGTTCATCTCCGGCACCCCGACATGGGGCGTGTTGATTGCGATTTCGGACGCAGACGGCCCCTTTTATGGTCTTGTCGATCAGCCCTACATCGGCGAGAGGTTTATCGGCGGATGGTGCAAGGCAACGCTCACCGGTCCACAAGGGCACAGCGTACTTCACACCCGTGCGGCGCGCGATCTGTCCCAGGCCACAATTTTCACCACCTTCCCAGAGGTCGGCACCCCGGTTGAGGGCAACGCTTTTGCCGCTGTCGCAAAGCAGTCGCGCCTTACCCGGTATGGCATGGATTGCTATGCCTATGCGCTGCTGGCGGCAGGGCAGATTGATCTGGTGATCGAAGCGGGCCTTGCCCCCTATGATATTCAGGCCCCCATTGCCCTGATCCACGCCGCAGGTGGGATCGTCACCGATTGGCAAGGCGGCGCCGCACATGGCGGCGGCCGCGCTTTGGCTGCAGCAAACACCGACATCCACGCGCAAGCGCTTGAGATCCTGCGTGGGCAACCGGGAGTAGTCTGATGGCGGAGTATTTGATCAAAGACGCAGATACGATCCTGACGATGGACGAATCCCGTCGTGAATTGCACGGTGCTGACATCCACATCCTAAACGGCAAGGTTGCCGCCATCGGGATAGGCATTACGGCCCTCAACGCCGAAGTGATCGATGCACAGGGGTGTGTGGTCACGCCCGGCCTCGTCAACACCCATCACCATCTTTACCAAAGCCTGACACGCGCAGTACCGGCGGGGCAGGACGCGTTGCTGTTTGGTTGGTTGCAATCGCTTTATCCGATCTGGGCACGCTTCACACCCGAACATTTTCACGTCTCGGCGCAAATCGGTCTGGCGGAACTCGCGTTTTCAGGCTGCACACTCAGTGCCGATCACCTTTATCTTTATCCGAATGGCGCACGGCTTGAAGACACCATTCACGCCGCAGCGGAACTTGGCGTGCGGTTCCATCCTACCCGCGGTGCCATGAGTATCGGGCAAAGCGATGGCGGTTTGCCCCCTGATAATCTGGTAGAGAAAGAAGAGGATATTCTGAACGATTGCGTCCGCGTGATTGACGCTTTCCATGACCCCGCCGACGGATCGATGTGCCGCGTTGGCGTTGCCCCCTGTTCGCCTTTTTCCGTCAGCCGCGGGTTGATGCGCGACGCGGCGCTGCTGGCCCGCGACAAGGGGGTGATGATGCACACCCATTTGGCCGAAAATGATGAAGACGTTGCCTATAGCCTTGAAAAATTTGGCTGTCGTCCGGGGGAATACGCCGAAAGCCTCGGCTGGGTCGGCCCTGATGTCTGGCACGCGCATTGCGTCAAGCTGGATGCAGCGGAAATCGACCTTTTCGCGCGGACGCGCACCGGGATCGCCCATTGCCCCTGTTCGAATTGCCGCCTCGGCAGCGGGATCGCCCCCGTGCGGGCCTTGCGGGACGCGCGCGTGCCGGTTGGGCTCGGCGTTGATGGCTCGGCCAGCAACGACGCCGGCAACCTGATCGCCGAAGCGCGTCAGGCCATGTTGCTCCAGCGCGTGTCGCGCGGTGCAGACGCAATGAGCGCGCGCGAAATGCTCGAAATCGCCACGCGGGGCGGGGCAGACGTGCTGGGCCGTGAGGATTGTGGCCGCCTGAGTATCGGCAAGCGCGCCGACATCGCCATCTGGGATACGCGCGGGCTGGAAAGTGCGGGCAGTTGGGATAAGGCAGCACTGTTGCTGACCGGACCTACAACCGTCCGTGATTTGTTCGTCGAAGGTCGCCAGATCGTGCGAGACAGGCAGATTACCACGATCGACCTTGCCACGGTGATCACCCGCCAGAATACACTCGCCCAGAATTTGCAGGATACTTTATGAAACGCCTCGCTATCGCTCTGATCCTTGCCGCCAGCCCGCTTTTCGCATTTGGTGATGCAACAGAACGTGTCAACGCGATCCGAACCGCGCAGGGATTGTCCGCGATCAAAGTATCGCGCAAGTTGGAAAAGGCAGCACAAGCTCATGCCACGGACATGATTAAACGTGGTTTTTACAGCCATACGGGCGCGAATGGCTCTAGCCCCGGCAAACGCGCGCGGCGCGCGGGATACCGTTGGTGCATCGTGGCAGAGAATATTGCCAAAGGGCAGAAAAGCCTTGCTCAGGTGATGGAAGACTGGCGTAAATCGCCATCGCATCACAAGAACATGACCAACCGGCAAATGCGCGAATATGGCTTGGCCAATGCCGGCGACGTCTGGGTGATGGTGCTGGCCGCGCGCCGCTGTTAGCGCCGCACGCCTGCGACCCACACATCGGCGATGGCGCGGTCGTCCCCCATCATGATGGTGGCAAAAAGTGCGTCCCAGATGTCTTCTGCCCGCGCGTTTCGCTGAGCTATGGCGGCGGTAGAGGCAAGATCAAGCACCGTAATGTCTGCCATCATCTCCGGGGCGAGGGCCCCGATCTCATTGTCCAGATGCAGACTGCGCGCGGATCCTTGTGTGGCAAGCCAGATCAGTTGGGCTGCGTGAAGCGCGCTGCCGCGCAACTGGCCGATCTCATATGTCGCCGCCATCGTGCGCAACATCGAGAATGACGATCCTCCCCCGGTATCCGTCGCCAACCCGACAGGGATGCCGCGCGCGACAAGCCCTGCCATGTCAAACAAACCCGACCCGATGAAGGTGTTGGACGTCGGGCAATGCACCAGCGCTGCCCCAGCTTCGGCGATCCGGTCAATTTCGCGCGACGTGAGGTGGATCGCGTGGCCAAATACCGCGCGCTCGCCGATCAGACCTTGGGTTTCATAGGTATCCAGATAGTCGCGTGCCTGCGGATGCAGGTCATGCATCCAGGCGATCTCGTCGGTCTGCTCGCTTAGGTGGGTTTGCATCAGGCAATTGGGCCGCTCACGCCACAATGCGCCAAGGGCCGCAAGTTGCTCTGGCGTAGACGTCGGCGAAAATCGCGGGGTGATTGCGTAGCGTGCACGACCCGTGCCGTGCCAGCGATCAATCAGCGCCTTGCTGTCGTCATAAGCACTTTGCGGTGTATCGCGCAGGCCATCGGGGGCATTGCGGTCCATGCAGGTTTTGCCGGCAACCACACATTGCCCGCGCGCCTCTGCCGCTTGAAACAGCGCATCAACGCTGTGCGGATGGATCGTGGCGTAGGAACAGACCGTCGTCGTTCCCGCCGCCAGTGTCAGGTCCAGATAGCGTCCCGCGATTTCGTCCGCATAGGCCCGATCGGCCAGGCGCATCTCTTCGGGGAAGGTATAGGTATTCAGCCAGTCGATCAGCCGTTTGCCCCAGCTTGCGATAACAGCCGTCTGCGGATAATGCACATGGGCATCCACAAAACCGGGACAAATCAGCCCGTTATACCGCACGACCTCTGCCTGAGGATGCGCGGCGCGCAGCGTTTCGCCATCACCTACCGCCGCAATCCGCGCGCCTTTGATCAGCACACCGCCTGAACTGTCAACGCGGACGGTGTCTTGCCACGCGGTTACCATCGGGTTGCCATCAAATCGCAGTGTCGAGCCAAGTATAAGTGTCATCTTTTCCATAGCCATTACTCTAATCATGCCGAGAATCGCGGTGCAACGCGCCATTGTGTCCGGCGGGGTCGCCCCCTATGGTCGCGCCAGCGAACAGGGCCTGAACGGGGGAGTGCATCATGTCAGAGCAGCATTCAGACCAGGACACGCCCCCTCCAGACGACGACCAGGAAGCCTATCTGCTTGATCGCAAGCGCGTCGCCTCGATCCTGTATGCTGTCGAAATAGACGATTCCGCGAAACTGACGGAACTGATGGATCCGCTCCATCCTGCTGACATCGCGGACCTTCTCGAACAGATTAGCAGTTTTGAGCGCGCCAAGCTGATCCGGCTTTACGACCGCGAGTTCGACGGCGACATTCTGTCGGAACTCGACGAATCCATCCGCGAAGAAGTCATCTCGATCCTCAGCCCGCAGGTTCTGAGCGAGGCGGTGCGCGAGCTGGACAGCGACGATGTCGTCGACCTGATTGAAGATCTTGAAGACGACCAGCAAGAGGCCATCCTTGGTGCGCTTGAAGACAGCGACCGGGTCGCGGTGGAACGGGCACTCAGCTATCCTGAATACTCCGCCGGGCGACTGATGCAGCGCGAAGTCGTGATGGTCCCCGAACACTGGACCGTGGGCGAAGCCATCGACCATTTGCGCGTCACGCCCGAAGACGATTTGCCGGCGCAGTTCTATCATATCGTCATGGTGGACCCGCGCCTGCACCCGGTGGGTAACATCACGCTGGGCAAGCTCATGCGCTCCAAACGTGCCACCCCGCTGCGCGATCTGCTGGAGGATACGTTTCAGGTCATACCCGCCTCGCAAGATGAAGGTGACGTCGCCTATGCATTCAACCAGTACCACCTGATTTCGGCACCCGTGGTGGACGACGAGGGCCGGCTGATCGGCGTGATCACCATTGATGACGCGATGGCCGTGCTGGATGATGAGCACGAGGAAGACATTCTGCGTCTTGCCGGAGTCGGGGAGGGGTCGCTGTCTGACCGTGTTCTGGAAACGACGAAACAGCGCTTGCCATGGTTGGCAGTAAACCTGGTGACCGCTATCGCCGCGTCTATGGTGATTTCACAGTTCGAGGCGGCGATCACGCAGATCGTGGCACTGGCTGTCCTGATGCCCATCGTGGCGTCCATGGGCGGTAATGCAGGCACCCAAAGTCTGACTGTCGCCGTGCGCGCCATTGCTACCCGCGACCTTACCGGGTCAAACGTCTGGCGTGTGATCCGGCGCGAATGTCTTGTCGGTCTGATCAACGGGCTGATCTTTGCGGTGGTGATGGGGGTCGTCGGGATCGTCTGGTTCGGCTCCCCGGCGCTCGGCTATGTGATCGCCGTTGCGATGGTGGTCAACATGGTTGTGGCGGGGCTGGCGGGCACCGGCATCCCGATCCTTCTGGAACGCTTCGGTGTGGATCCTGCGCTTGCCTCTGGTGCTTTTGTCACGACGGTTACGGATGTGGTCGGATTTTTCGCCTTTCTCGGCCTTGCGGCCGCCGTCCTGCTTTGAGCGGTCTCGCGGCAGCCAAAGAAGCCGCGCGCAAGGCTGCCTATGCCCGCCGCAAACCCTTGTTTGACGCAAGCAACGGTGCGCAGGCGGGATACCTTAGCGAAGTGTTGGCCGGATACCGCGGTGTGCCGCTTTCAGGCTTCATGCCCATCCGCACAGAGATTGATCCGACCCCGGCGATGGCCGAGGCGACGGCTCATGGGTCGGTCGGTGTACCAGTTATCACGGCCGCAGCGACGCCTTTGAAATTCGCGAAATGGACGCCCGAAACAACGATGGTCGCCGGGGCTTTCGGCGTGATGATCCCGGACATGCCGGAGTTTTTCGAACCGGAAATACTGATCGTGCCCCTGCTGGCGTTTAACCGTAAAGGCGCGCGGCTGGGCTATGGTGGTGGCTTTTATGATCGCACGCTCGAGATGTTGCAGGCCAAGCGTGCAACGCTCGCCATCGGCTTTGCGTTCGCAGGGCAGGAGGTAGACGACCTGCCGCTGGAGAACACAGATCAGCTGCTGGATTTGATCGTGACCGAAAAGGGTGTGATCGAGGTCAAGTAGGGTGGACTATGTTTGCCGCAGACCTCAAGCGAAACGAAATCAAAGAGTATTCATCGCAATGCCTACAGTCAGCAGTTCGCTGCCATTGGCGCGCCACTGGCTAAATGTGCGTTCCATATGGAATGGATGCGAAGAAACGGCGTATCGCGCCATAGCTCGGGAGTTTTGGCCCGCGTTCTTGGATAGACCGGTTTGCGTCCACTCGGTGTCTTCCTCATTGGCTGGCCTAGGGATTTGTGCTCGAAAAGTCATTCCTCGAAGGCAATCCTTGCGCTTCGAGCCAGGTGGTCGCGTCCATTACATCGCCGCAAGGTTGTAAGTGCCGAAACATGCAGACCCTTGCCTCTGTGGAATTGTCGATCTTGTCCCAGTCCATTTCTTTCATGGCCTCTTTGCGCGATTCCAACGTCGTTTCGTAAGAACAGGCATCCGGATCTGGAAAATCCATCACCGCAACCCTGAGACGCGTCGTAAGCGCTTGATCATCGATGACTTTGTAGGCGGGCGTCTTGGGAGCCGGATCAAATGCCAACACCCAAAGACGTTTCAATTCGCCATACGCCGATGATGCTATCTGCCACGCTATGAAGCCTGAAAATAGCACGCCAACTCCGTTAGGAACTGGCTTGATAAACCAACCGTCCGAAACTTTCGATGGTGGCTTTTGCGTGCTTTGCCAAAGCCACCGATACATATCGCCGTTGCTGTGAGAGTTCTGAGCAGTCCTGATGCCACAAATATATATTGACCCGAAAGAGCTTGTTTTCTGCGCCATATATTTATGGAGTACGGCGGTTTTATGACCTGCATAAATCAAGGAAGCGCTCGTCCGAGGACGGGACCCCTTGGCACTGCGCCGTCTCAGCCTAGGCACTAATCCAAGCCACAACCCCCCTTGCCGCGCACCCCCCCGCGCACTACTCCTCACCTCCATGAAAATACTCTTCCTCGGAGACGTAATGGGCCGCGCCGGGCGCCGTGCCATTGCCGAAAACCTGCCGCGCCTGCGCACTGACTGGAAGCTCGATTTCGTCGTGGTCAACGGCGAGAACGCGACCAGTGGCATGGGGCTATCGGGCGCACATGCCAAGGATCTGCTGGCGGCAGGGGCCGATTGCCTGACGCTGGGCGATCATGCATTCGATCAAAAGGACATGTTGGCATTCATCGAACAGGAGCCGCGCGTCATCAGGCCGCTGAATTTCTCCAAGGCGTCGCCCGGCAAGGGCGCGCGGCTGTTCACCGCGCAAAACGGGCGCAAGGTGCTCGTCGCGCAGGCGCTGGGCCAGGTTTTCATGAAACGCCCTTTCGATGATCCTTTCTCGGCGCTGGAACCGGTGCTGAAAACCCACCCCTTGGGCGGTATGGCGGCGGCGATCATCGTTGATATCCACTGCGAAGCCACGTCCGAGAAGATGGCGATGGGCCATTGGTGTGACGGACGCGCCAGCCTCGTGGTCGGAACCCATACCCATGTGCCAACCTCTGATGCGATGGTCCTGCCGGGCGGCACCGGGTATCTCACGGATGCAGGTATGTGCGGTGATTATCATTCGGTCATCGGGATGGAAAAGACCGAACCGCTGCGTCGTTTTATCACGGGCATGCCGCAGGGTCGTTTTACACCGGCAAATGGCGACGCCACGCTGACAGGGGTTTATGTCGAAACCGACGATCGTACCGGAAAGACCACACGTATCGTTGCCATCCGTCAAGGCGGCCACCTGAGCCAGAGTGCTCCGTGACACGGCGTGAAATTATTGGCTATTCCCTGTTTCTCGCCGTGCTTGGTGCGGGTTGGGGCATTACGCAACCCCTGACGAAAATCGCCGTCAGCACCGGCTATCCGCATTTCGGTCTGGTTTTCTGGCAGCTTGCGGTCGGGGCCATGGTGATGGGCGTCATTTGCATTCTGCGCGGTATCCGGCTGCCGCTGACAGCGCCTGCTTTACGGCTATATCTGTTGATTGCGATGATCGGCACGATCCTGCCCAACTCAGCGTCCTATCAGGCCGCCGTGCATCTGCCATCGGGCATCCTGTCTCTTTTACTGAGCATGGTGCCGATGTGGGCGTTTCCTGTGGCGCTGGCCATGGGCAATGACACGTTTGAATGGCGCCGCCTGCTGGGGCTGTTTTTCGGCCTCTTTGGCGTGCTGCTGATCGTGGCCCCGGGGACTGAACTCAGCCTTGATTTGCCGCTCTTTTGGATCGGCGTCGCACTGATTTCCGGCATTTTCTACGCGTTCGAAGGCAATTATGTCGCGCGTTGGGGCACGGCAGGGCTCGGCCCGTTTCAGGTGTTGTGGGGCGCGTCCATCGTCGGCGCACTCATCATGCTGCCGGTGGCGTGGGGCACGGGACAGTTCATCGACCCGCGTGTGCCCTTTGGGGCGCCCGAATGGTCC
>Ga0115567_10002442_pt1 | contig 18378 bp, 18 predicted proteins | sample COGITO_mtgs_1204_2_FD_88679 | JGI IMG/M metagenome (GOLD analysis project Ga0115567, IMG submission 88679) | Pelagic marine microbial communities from North Sea - COGITO_mtgs_120412 | ecosystem: Environmental > Aquatic > Marine > Epipelagic | place: Germany:Helgoland, sampling site Kabeltonne... | reverse complement strand
GGGATATTCGGTCAGGTTCATGTGCGTATCTCCCGCCAGCGGCGTCCGTCGCGATGCATCAGCGCCAGCGCATCGTCCGGCCCCGCGCTGCCGGTGGCATAGGTGCAAGGATCGGCGCCCGACGCGTCCCAGCCCTCGATGATGGGGTCGGTCCATTCCCACGCCGCCTCCACCTCGTCGCCGCGCATGAACAGGGTCTGATCGCCACGGATTACATCCATGATCAGCCGTTCGTAGGCGTCGGGAATGTCGCCTGCCTCAGGCCCCAGCGCATCCGAGAACGTCATGTCGAGCGGCACATCGACAAGGCGCATGCCCCCCGGCCCCGGCTCCTTGATGGTCACGCCCATTTCGATTCCCTCGTTGGGTTGCAGGCGGATCGTCAGGATGTTGCGGTGCCTTCCTGCATCCGCGCCAAAGATCGAATGTGGCGCGTCCTTGAAGACGACCGCAATCTCGCTCGCCCGTCCGCGCAGGCGCTTGCCCGTACGCAGGTAGAAAGGTGTGCCCGCCCACCGCCAGTTGCCGATCCGGGCCTTCAGCGCGACAAAGCTCTCGGTCGTGCTTTGCGCATCGCCCACCTCCTCGCGGTAGCCCGGCAACGTGTCGGTTCCCTCGTACTGCCCGCGCACGACATCTGCCGGCTGGACCGCGTCGAGCGCGCGAATCACCTTCAGTTTTTCGTCGCGCACGGCGTGGGGGTCGTATTTCGCAGGCGGCTCCATCGCTGTCAGGCACAAAAGCTGCATGAGGTGGTTTTGCATCATGTCGCGCATCGCACCCGATTTATCATAGTAATCGCCGCGCGTGCCGACACCGCCGGACTCGGCCACGGTGATCTGGATATGATCGACATACTGGCTGTTCCACAGCGGCTCGAAGAGCGTGTTGCCGAACCGGATCGCCATCAGGTTCTGCACCGTCTCCTTGCCCAGATAGTGATCGATCCGGTAGATCTGCGTCTCGTCGAAATGCTGCGCCAGCGCGGCGTTCAGCGCGCGGGCCGAGGCCAGATCGCGCCCGAACGGTTTTTCCACGACGACCCGCGTGCCGGCGGCCGCCAGCCCATGCGCCTCGATCCGGGCGGCCAGATCTCCGAAAAGACCCGGACCGACCGAGAAGTAGAAGGCCCGGACCCGTTCAGCATCGTGCAGGCATTGTTTCAGCGCGGCCCACCCCTCATCCCCGCGCGCGTCCAGCGTCACGTATCCGAGCTGTTTCAGGAACGCCTCCAGCTGATCGGGGGCGCAGGCGGTATTGGCCCCGAATTCGTTGATGGCGGCGCGCGCGAAATCGCGGTAGCCCGCATCGTTCATCTCGCCGCGGGCCGCACCGATGACACGCGCCTCGTCGCCCATCTGGCCCGCGCAATAGCGCCGGAAAAGGGCCGGCAGGATCTTGCGCCGCGCCAGATCGCCGGTGCCGCCGAATATCACCAGATCGAATGGCTGGACCGGAATGACGCGCGATACCATGGGCCTGTCTCCTCTTAGGTGCGCACCTTAGCACTCTGGCGCGCGTTCACAACTGTGTCAGATACCGCTCCGCGGCTTTTCACCGTGCGGATGCCGCGATAGGCAGACTGGTGCAAGTCACACTGAAAGGTCGCCATGAAAGACGTCGCCGGCACACCCGATACGGCCCCCAACGCGGGCAAGTTTCAGGATCCCGCCCTCACGGCGAGGGGCGAGCCGCGCGCGCATGTCGCCCTTTCGCGTCCGGACACGCTTTGGTTCAATACCGGGACGCTGTGCAACATCGAATGTGCCAACTGCTATATCCTCAGCTCGCCCACCAACGATGCGCTGGTCTACATCACCGAAGCCGAGGTGGCCGAGTATCTGGACCAGATCGAGACGCGACAATGGCCGGTGCGCGAGATCGCATTTACCGGCGGCGAGCCCTTCATGAACCCCGAGATGATCGGCATGGCGCGCGCGGCGCTCGCCCGTGGATATGACGTGCTGATCCTGACCAATGCGATGCGTCCGATGATGCGCCAGCACATGCGCGACGGCATCGAGGCCCTGAATGCCGATTTTCCGGGCAAGATGACGTTCCGGATCTCGGTCGATCACTGGTCCGAAGCCCTGCACGACGAAGAGCGCGGCAAGGGCGCGTTCGCCCGCACGCTCGAGGGAATGGACTGGCTGCAGGACGCGGGCGTGCACATGGCCGTCGCCGGGCGCACGGTCTGGAACGAAAGCGAGACCGAGGGACGCGCAGGATATGCCCGGCTTTTTGAGGCGCGGGGATACGCCATCGACGCGCAGGACCCCGGCGCGACCGTCCTTTTCCCCGAAATGGACGAAAGCGCCGAAGTGCCCGAAATCACGACCGCCTGCTGGGATATCCTTGGCAAATCGCCGCGCGATGTGATGTGCGCCTCCTCGCGCATGGTGGTCAAACGCAAGGGGGCCGCGCGCCCTGCCGTTCTGGCCTGCACATTGCTGCCCTATGCACCCGAATTCGAACTGGGCGAGACATTGGCCGAGGCCGAGCGAAACGTGGCGCTCAATCATCCCCATTGCGCAAAATTCTGCGTGCTTGGCGGGGCCAGCTGCTCGGCCTGATCAGGCACGTGCGGACGCAATGGCGGATATTCGGGGCGCTGCCCCGGACCCCGGGATGCTTGAAGCAAGAAGAAAGGCCATTCCTCTTGCCCAAAATATCCCCGCCGGAGGCGCGGCTATTGCACGCGGCATTCTTGCCGTGAAGGCGCGGCCGGCCCATATATGACAGATGTTGAAATTTACACCGATCCTTCTGGCGCTGATCTATGCCTTCGTCATGTTCCGGTTCTCGATCTGGCGCACGTCGCGCGACCTGACAGAGAAATCGACCGAGCTGGCCGATCCCAAGCTGAAGGCGCTGACCGACCGCTTGGCCTCGGCGCTGGAACTGGCGCGCATCCGTGTGCATATCTATGAGATTGATCCGGTGAACGGTCTGGCCGCGCCGGACGGGCGCATCTTTATCACGCGCGGGTTCTACAGCAAATTTCAGTCGGGTGAGGTGAGCGGCGAGGAAATGACATCCGTCATCGCGCATGAGCTGGGCCATGTCGCCCTCGGCCATTCCCGGCGCCGGATGATCGATTTTTCGGGTCAGAACGCCCTGCGCACGGCACTGGCGATGGTCTTGTCGCGGTTCCTTCCGGGTATCGGCATCATGATTGCGGGGGCGCTGACATCGCTCCTGGCCGCGCGGCTGTCGCGCCGGGACGAGTATGAGGCCGATGAATATGCAGCCGCCCTGCTGGTCAAGGCCGGGATCGGAACCGGGCCGCAGAAATCGCTGTTTCGCAAGCTGGAAGCGCTGACCAGATCCAATTCGGGCGCCGCGCCCGCGTGGCTGATGAGCCATCCCAAGACGGACGAGCGCATCGCGGCCATCGAAAAGCTGGAGCTTCGCTGGAGGCAAAACTGAGGGCGCCTATCCTTGTATCAGCGCCTTGGCAAGGCGCGGCAGGCGCGCCTTCTTCATCAGTGGGCGCATGGCCCAGTCCGTGTCCCCAAGGCGGCGCGCCTCGGACAGGACCGCCTCGGCGACGCTCTCGACCATACCGGGCTGCGCCTTCCAGATTCCGTACAGAAACGCGTCCGGATCGCTGCGCGACAGGCCCTCCTCAGCCAGTATCTGGCGCGGAAAATCCTTGGAATTGAGCGTGACGATCATGTCCGCAGACCCGGCGATGGCCGCCGCCAGCACATGCGTGTCCGCCGGGTCCGGCAGCCACAACCGGGTTTCAAGCGCCGGGGGCCACCGCACCTCTGCTTGAGGCCATTCCGCCGCCAGCAGCGCCGCTTCGCTGGCGGCCTGCGCCATGCCATCGGGCCCCAGCTTGATCGCCGCGCGCTGCCACTCGGCGATGAGGCGCGCAGACCACAGCGGCGTGTACGCCCCTGCCCGCGCCGCGCCGATCAGCATCTGGCGCATGACCGTGGGGTAGATCACGCAAGTGTCCAGCAGCACCTTCACAGCCGGAAAAAAAGCGCCTTGAGATAGCCGCTCTCGGCCAGTTGGGGGTGCATTGGGTGATCGGGCCCGGCGCTGCCGGTGTGGATCAGTTGCGGGCTGCGGCCCGTCTCGTGAAGACCGCGCCCGATGCCGCGCAGGCAGGCGCGCCGGAACGCGTCCATGTCGGCGGCATGGCTGCAAGAGCAAAGCGCCAGATATCCGCCCGGCCGCACCAGCGGCGCGGCAAGGCGCGCGGTCCGCTCGTAGGCGCGCAGGCCCGCTTCGAGCGCCTTTTTCGATGGCGCGAAGGCTGGCGGATCGCAGATGACCACATCGAATGTCGCGCCGTCCTGGCCCAGCTGCGTCAAGACCTCGAAAGCATCGCCGCGACGTGTCTGGAACGCATCGCCCAGCCCCATCGCGTCCGCACCGCCCCGGGCCAGCGCCAATGCCGGCTCCGAGCCGTCGATGGCCAGCGCCGAGACCGCGCCCGAGGCCATTGCGGCAAGGGAGAACCCGCCCACGTGGCTGAAGACATCTAGCACCCGCGCGCCCTTGGAGAGGCGCGCGGCGAAGGCGTGATTTGGGCGCTGGTCGTAGAAAATGCCGGTCTTCTGCCCGCCGGTCAGGTCCGCCAGATAGCGCGCGCCGTTCATGGGCGCGGGCACCGGGGCGTCCGGGGCGGCGCCCAGCAACACGCGCGGTACATCGTCCAGCCCTTCAAGGGCGCGGGCGCGACCGCCGGAATTCTTGAGCACATTGCGCACGCCCGTCACCTCCGCAAGGGCAGCGGCCAGATCGTCCAGCATGACATCGGCCCAGGCCGCGTTCGGCTGAATGACGCATGTGTCGCCGAACCGGTCGATGACGACGCCCGGCAGGCCGTCCGCCTCGGCATGGATCAGACGGTAATAGGGCGCATCGAACAGTGTCTCGCGATGCTCGAGCGCGCGGCGCAGGCGTGCGGCCAGCCATGCGCGGTCGATGCTGGCTGTCGTGTCGAGGTCCAGCACCCGGCCCATGATGCGCGAGACCGGATTGACCGCGACGAGGGCGAGTGGCGCGCGCTCGGCATCCTCCAGCAGGGCGATACTGCCCGGCGCGATGGCCTTGGTGCGGCGGTCAGTCACCACCTCGTTATCATAAACCCACGGCGCGCCAAAGCGCACGGCCTTGGGCGAGGTTTTGGGTTTCAGGCGGATCACGGGGAACGGGGGCATTGTCATGGCGTCCCCTTAGAGGGTTTTGCCGCACGCGCAAAGCGTAAAGCACTGCTGGCTCGACCAGGCGGACCTGTTCTGCGACGCGGCTGTCAGTCCAATGTCAGTCCCACATCAGTCTCTGGGCCGCGACTTCCAACCACCCCGGCGCCGGGGATTCGCAATCTCGGCCTGTCCTTGGCGGAGCACCTCGGTCATGGGGTGATCGGGGTAATCCGTCTGATAAATTGCAAGATAGTGCGAGATCGCCTCTTGCGTGTTCTGCCCCTCGGGCAGCGACAGGGCCCAGTCGAGAAAGATAGATCTGCATTCGTCGGGCGCGATGCCGTCGATGCGATAGGTCTCGAAGATGAGGCCCTTCTTGTCCAGTGGGTCGCGTACCGTCATTCCCCTGCCCTCTGATTGTCTGTCGAGACGTTTTGCCCGGCCTTACTCTGCCCGGCCTTACTCTGCCCGGCCTCCCTTTGCCCCGCCTGCGCAAGGCACCCGTCGATCACATCCGCCGCCGCCTGCGCCCGCGCGGCCAGATCTGCGAGCAGCTGAGGAATATCCGCGCTGCCGGTTTCGCGCAACACAAAGGCGCGCGCGCCCGATCCCAGCGTGCCGGCGTCCAGCGGCGCGTCGCCCAGCAGGCGCGCCGCCATCCGGACGTCCCGGCAAAGCGCCGCGGCGCGAGACAGCGCCTCCGCGCCCGCCTTGTCCCACCAGCCCAGCGCGCCGCCCGCCTTCAGCCCTGCCTGAGTGCTCGCGCGCGTGCCCTTGCCCACCCGCCCCGAGGCCAGCACCGCCGCCTGCGCGATCAGTTGCACGTCCTGAAGCCGGCCCGGCCCAAGCTTTGCGTCCAGCGGGCCGTCCGGCGATTTGGCGGTGGCGATGCGCGCGCGCATCTCGGAGACCTGCTGCAGGATGCGCGGCTGCGCGTCCGGGCGCGCGGCGACGCCCGCGACCAGATCGGCGCGAAATTCCTCGATCTCGGCGCCAAGGCCCGTGTAGCCCGCGACGGCGCGGGCGCGCGTCAGGGCCAGATGCTCCCAACCCCAGGCGCGATTGCGCTGATAGTCCTGAAAGGCAGCCAGCGAAGTGGCCACGGGCCCCTGATTGCCCGAGGGGCGCAGGCGCATGTCCACCTCATAGAGGCGCCCGCCCGTCATCTGCGCGGTCAGCCCCGAGATCATCGCCTGTGTCAGGCGCGCGTAATAGGGCTGCACCGCCAGCGGCCTGCGGCCCTCCGATGCCTCGGCGCCGCCCGCATCGTAGATCACGATCAGGTCCAGATCGGACGCCGCGTTCAGGGCCCGTGCGCCGAGCGATCCCATGGCGACCACCGCCGCCCCACGTCCGGGCGGCGGGCCGTGCTTGGCCGCGAATTCGGCCTGCACCTCGGGCCAGAGCGCGCCGAGGACCGCCTCGGCCAGATCGGCGTAGTGCCGGGCCGAGGTGGCGGCATCGACCAGCCCGCGAAGGTGATGCACGCCGATGCGGAAATGCCATTCGCGCCGCCAGCTGCGCAGACAGATCAGACGCGCCTCAAAGTCTCCCTCGCGCGCAAGGCGCGCGGCAAGATCGGCGCGCAGCGCCGCCAGCCCCGGCCAGAGCGCAAAGAAATCGCCCGCGATCACCGCATCCAGCACCGCCGCATTGCGCGACAGATAGGTGGCCAGCGCCGGCGCCGTGCCCACGATATCGACCATCAGCTCGATCAGCTGCGGGTTGCTCTCGAAAAGCGAGAAGACCTGCACGCCCGCAGGCAGCCCTGACAGAAAGCCGTCGAACGCAAGCAGCGCCTCCTCGGGATGCGAGGTGCGCGACAGACGCGCCAGGATGTCGGGACGCAGCCGGCGGAATATCTGCCCGGCCCGGTCCGAACGGAGCGCGGGATAGCCTGGCCAGCGCGCGATCACCTTGGCGTCCAGCCACGTGCCCTGCGCGGCCTCGTCTACCGCCTCGCCCTCCTCCCCCTCGGGCTTGAAGAACCGCTCGATCACGCCGTCGACCTCAGTCAGCCGCGCCAGAAGATCGTGTTTCAGATCATCCGGCGCGCGGTCCATGAAGGCGGCAAGGCGGGCAAATTCATCCTCGGTGGAGGGCAGATCATGGGTCTGCTGATCGCGCAGCATCTGGAGGCGGTGCTCGACCTCGCGGTAGAACCGGTAGTGATCGGTCAGGTCGCGTGCGACGCTTGCGGGGATCCAGTCCTTGTCGGCCAGCCCCGCCAGCCCCGCCACGGTGCCGCGCATCCGCAGCGACGGATCGCGCCCCCCGGCGATCAGCTGGCGCGTCTGGGTGAAGAACTCGATCTCGCGGATGCCGCCGCGTCCCAGCTTCATGTTGTGGCCCATCAGGTCCAGCGGGCCGCCCAGATCGGCGCCCAGCCCTTTGTGTGCGCGGATGCGCAGCCGCATGTTATGGGCGTCCTCGATCGCCGCGAAATCCAGATGACGGCGCCAGACGAAGGGCGACAGCGCGGCCTGAAACCGCGCGCCCGCCTCCAGATCGCCCGCACAGGGGCGCGCCTTGATATAGGCGGCACGCTCCCAGGTGCGCCCGAGGCTTTCGTAATAGGCCTCGGCGGCCCCCATCGACATGCAGACGGGCGTGACGCCGGGATCGGGCCGCAGCCTCAGATCGGTGCGAAAGACATAGCCCTCGGCGGTATTCTCGCTGAGGGTGGCAGCCATGCGGCGCGTGGCGCGCACGAAGGCGGCGCGCGCCTCGTGCTGATCGTCGCGCGCAAACGCCGTCTCGTCATAAAGGCAGATCAGGTCGATGTCCGAGCTGTAATTCAGCTCGCCCGCGCCCATCTTGCCCATGGCCAGCAGGGTCATGCCGGCGCAGGTGCCGATATCCTCCTCGGTCTTGCCCGGCACCTTGCCGCGGCGCAACTCGTGCAGGAGGGCATGGCGCAGCGCCACCTGGCAAGACAAATCGGCCAGATCCGTGAGCGATTGCGTGACCGTCTCCAGAGGCCAGACACCGGCCAGATCCGCCAGCCCGATCAGAAGCGCCGCGCGCCGCTTGGTCTGCCGCAGCGCCGAGGCAGGATCGCCATCGACAGCTCTTAGCGTCTTCATCTCCGCATCCAGCGCCGCCTCGGGGGCCGCCAGCGCGCCACTCAGCCAATCGGCCTCGGACTGCATCAACTGGCGCAAGTAAGGGCTGCACGCCGCCGCGCCGCCGATGACGTCCGCCATCTGGCCGTCGACGCCGGCAAAGAGCGCGCGCGCCTCGCCCGCATGCTCGGGATGAAACGGGCGTGGGATGCGGCGGATGCGGTGGGCAAAATCCATACCCCCAGTGATACCGAAGGCCGGGGGGCGGTCAATGGCGCTTGGGCGCCCGGCGGACGGATGGGTGGCCTCACAGGGGCCCAGGCCAATGTAAATTTAATTTACATCAGTCCTTGCGGAGGCGCGTGCGCATCCCAATCTATCAGATGTGAAAATGATTTACATAGACCTCGCAAAAGGATGCAGACCGATGACCACTTATGCCCAAACCCCGCCGGCCGCAGGCGGCGCGCTGCGTTGGCTGGACAGCGCCGCAAGGTGGCTGGACGCGCGCGGCAAACTGGCCTGGATCGCCGCGCTGGTGATCGGCTTTGCCGCTTTCTGGCCCGTCGGCCTCGCCATTCTGGCTTATATGATATGGAGCAAACGCATGTTCGGATCCTGCAACGCACGCCGCATGGCGGCGCCAACCGTCACGATGACCCGCAGCAGCGGCAACACCGCCTTCGACGCCTATCGCGACGAGACGCTGCGCCGCCTGCAGGACGAACAGGCCAGTTTCGAGCAGTTCATGGAACGGCTGCGCGCCGCCAAGGACAAGGCCGAGTTCGATCAGTTCATGGAGGACCGGGCACGCGCCCCGCGCGGCGATACCGCTGATATGCCGGGTGCAGACACTCCGAAGGAAGACTGATACTGCCAAAGGTTCGATCTGGACGGGGTGCCCCGCGCCCCGCCCAGATCATCTGATTCCCAGACCACCTGCCGTCCAGACCCTTGACCGGAGGGCGAAGGATGACTTCATGTCCTGCAGATACGCGCAAAATCATTTCCCGGCGACGCCCCCGCGCCGCAATTTCACCGAGACCCATATCGAGACCCATGATGCACAGCTCCCTGCCGATACATGACGCCCTGCCCGACCCGATCGCGCAGCCTGAATTCTACGCCGGCGTCGTAACCAAGCGCTTCCTCGCATGGGTAATCGATTCGGTCATTATCCTGACGTTCTGCCTGCTCGCGCTGATCGCCACGCTGGGCATCGGGTTCTTCTTTTTGCCGGCGCTCATGCTGGTCGTCGGCCTTGCCTACCGGATGGCCACGCTGGCGCGCGGCTCGGCAACCTGGGGCATGGCCGTGATGGCGATCGAGCTGCGCCGCCATGACGGCACGCGCTTCGATACGCTGACCGCAGCCCTGCACACGCTGGGGTACAGCGCATCGGTGGCCTTCGTCATACCGCAGGTCATTTCCGTGATCCTGATGATGGTAGGCGAGCGTGGGCAGGGCCTGAGCGACGCGGTACTGGGGACCGCGATGGTCAATCGCCGGGCCGCTCCCTGACGCAGTTTGCCGCACCGGCGGGATTCCCGGCTTGGCCCCGGACGGCATCGTTGCTAGGCTCCGCGAAATGCTGACCAAGACGGGCCTTGATGCGACACACCAATACGATAGCGCCGCAGTTCTACGTGACCGCGCCCCAGCCCTGCCCCTATCTGGAGGGCCGGCTGGAGCGCAAGCTGTTCACCGCCCTGCAGGGCGACGGCGCGCAGCGGCTGAATGACGGGCTGAGCAAGCAGGGATTCCGCCGCTCGCAGAACGTGCTTTACCGTCCGTCCTGCGCCGATTGCGCCGCCTGCATGTCGGCGCGCATCAGCGTCGCGGATTTCACCCCCTCGAAAAGCCAGAGGCGCACGATCCGCCGCAACGCGGATCTTGAGCGGCGCGCGACCTCGCCCTGGGCAACCGAAGATCAATACGCCCTCTTCCGCCGCTATCTGGAGAGCCGCCACGCGGCGGGCGGCATGGCCGATATGGACGCGTTCGAATTCGCCTCGATGGTCGAGGAGACGCCGATTCGCACCCGCGTCGTCGAATATTCCGACCGCAGGACGGGCGCGCTGATGGCGGTCTGCCTGACGGACGTTCTGGAGGACGGGGTCAGCATGGTCTATTCGTTCTTCGATCCGGACCGCACACGCGATTCGCTTGGCACCTACATCATCCTCGATCATATCGAGATCGCCCGCGAGGCGGGCCTGCCGCATGTCTATCTTGGCTATTGGGTGCCCGGCAGCCCCAAGATGGGCTACAAAGCCGGGTTTTCCGGCCTTGAGCTGCATGTCGGAGGCCGCTGGGAGGCCATGCGCGATCCCGAAAATTACACCGCCAAGGCCCATCCCTTTTCGAACGATCCGATCTCCGAGCAGGTCGCGGGTATCACCCTGCCCGACGGCGAGCCGCTGCGCCGCTGAACACCGGATGCAGAAGGCTGGCTGCCTGGTATCGACACTCCAAATCAGCCCACGGGGTGCAGGCAGGCCGGAGTGCCGGTCCACCGACGCGATGCATATCGCTCGTGCGGTGCGACATGCCGCCTTAAGGCGCGTTTTCGGCGCTCCCGGCCTTTCCCTTTGCGGATAAATGCCTAATGTCCGGGCAATGCCCCTGCGCAACAGATGGACACCGTCATGAGTCTCGATCCCCTCGTCGTCTTCACCCCCTCGGGCAAGCGTGGCCGCTTTGCAGTGGGCACGCCCGTTCTGACCGCAGCGCGGCAGCTGGGGGTCGATCTGGATTCGGTCTGCGGCGGGCGCGGCATCTGCTCGAAATGCCAGATCACGCCCAGCTATGGAGAGTTCTCCAAACATGGCGTGACCGTCGCCCCCGACGCGCTGTCCGAGTGGAATTCGGTCGAGCAGCGCTATGAGGACAAGCGCGGTCTGAAGGCGGGCCGCCGCCTTGGGTGTCAGGCCACCGTGCAGCGCGATGTCGTGATCGACGTGCCCGCCGAAAGTCAGGTCCACCGCCAGGTCGTGCGCAAGGCCGCCTCGGCCCGCGTGATCGAGATGGACCCCGCCACGCGTCTTTACATGGTCGAGGTGGACGAGCCCGACATGCACACCCCCAGCGGCGATCTGGAGCGGCTGGCCCGCGCGCTCCGCGAGCAGTGGGACATTCCCGGCATCACCGCCGATCTCAGCCTGCTGTCCAAGTTGCAGCCCGTTCTGCGAAAGGGCAAATGGCACGTCACCGTCGCGTTGAACAAGGGGCATGACGACGCGCTGCCCCGCGTTCTGGAGATTTGGCCGGGGCTGCATGAGAGCGGTCTTTATGGCCTTGCCATCGACCTCGGCTCAACCACCATCGCGGCGCATCTGACGGACCTGCACAACGGTGCCGTGATTGCGTCTTCGGGCATCATGAACCCCCAGATCCGCTTTGGCGAAGACCTGATGAGCCGCGTCTCCTACGCGATGATGAACCCCGGCGGCGACAAGGAAATGACCCGCGCCGTGCGCGAGGCGATCAACACGCTGGCGGGCGAGATCGCCAAGGAGGCCGATATCGCGCCCGAACTGATCGTCGAGACGGTGATCGTGTGCAATCCGGTCATGCACCATCTCTTGCTCGGGATCGATCCGGTCGAGCTGGGTCAGGCGCCCTTTGCGCTGGCCACTTCGGACAGCATAACGATCAATGCGCGCGAGATGGACATCACGGCGATCAACGACCGCGCGCGCATCTATATCCTGCCCTGCATCGCAGGCCATGTCGGCGCCGACGCCGCCGCCGTCGCCCTGTCCGAGCAGCCGGGCAAATCGGACGATCTGGTCCTTGTCATCGATGTCGGCACGAATGCCGAGATCCTTCTGGGCGACAAGGGCGGCGTGCTGGCCTGCTCGTCGCCCACCGGCCCCGCCTTCGAGGGCGCCCAGATCAGCTCGGGCCAGCGCGCCGCGCCCGGCGCGATCGAGGCGATCCGGATCGATACCGTCACCAAGGAGCCGCGCTTTCGCGTGATCGGCTGCGACCTGTGGTCCGATGAGGACGGCTTTGATGCCGCGATCGCTGCGTCGGGCATCACCGGCATCTGCGGGTCCGGCATCATCGAGGCGGTGGCCGAATTGCGCATGGCGGGCCTTGTGGACGAGAACGGTCTGATGGGCAGCGCCGAGGCCACCGGAACCGAGCGGATGGTGCCCGAGGGGCGCACGCACAGCTACCTTGTGCACGACAGCACCGATGAGGGCGGCCCCCGCATCACCGTGACCCAAGGCGACATTCGCGCCATTCAGCTGGCCAAATCCGCGCTTTATGCGGGCGCGCGCCTGCTGATGGACGCGCGCGGCGTCGACAAGGTGGACCGCGTGGTTCTGGCCGGTGCCTTCGGCGCGCATATCTCGAATCTGCACGCGATGGTGCTGGGCATGATCCCCGACGCCCATCTCAGCAAGGTGACGTCCGCAGGCAACGCGGCGGGCACGGGCGCACGCATCGCGCTGTGCAATGTCGCCGCGCGGGCGGAAATCGAACGCATGGTCCGCGAGATCCACAAGGTCGAGACCGCGATCGAGCCCAAGTTCCAGGAGCATTTCGTCGCCGCCAATGCGATCCCCCACAAGACCGAGACATTCCCCGAACTGTCCAAGATCATCACCCTGCCCAGCCCCAACTTCAATGCAGGCTCGGGCGGCGGCGAGGGCGATGGCGGGCGGCGGCGCCGGCGGCGCGGCTAGGTCTCACTGGAAATTTCGGCCCTCCGGCCCGTTCCGGTCCGGCCAAGCAACAGGATATCCATCATGCACGGCACGTCCCACCTTTTCATCCCCGGCCCCACCAACGTCCCCGACGAGGTGCGCCGCGCCATGAACATCCCGATGGAGGATATGCGCGCGCCCGATTTCAGCGATTTCGTCACCCCCCTGCTGACCGACATCAAAAAGGCGTTTCGCCTGACGAATGGCCGCGTCTTCATCTTTCCGTCCTCGGGCACCGGCGCGTGGGAATCGGCGATTTCCAACACGCTTGCGCCGGGCGACAAGGTGCTGCTGGCCCGGTTTGGGCAATTCTCGCTGCTTTGGGCCGAAATGGCGACGCGCCTCGGCCTCGATGTCGAGCTGATCGAGGTCGAATGGGGCAAGGGCGTGCCCGTCGATGAATACGCATCCCGGCTGAGCGCCGACACCGCCCATGAGATCAAGGCCGTCTTCGTCACCCATAACGAGACGGCGACGGGCGTGACCTCCGATGTCGAGGCCGTGCGCGCCGCGCTGGATGCGGCCAGCCACCCCGCGCTTCTTTTTGTTGACGGCGTCAGCGCCATCGGCTCGATCCCGTTCGAGCAGGAGGACTGGGGTGTCGATCTGGCCGTCGCAGGCTCGCAAAAGGGGTTCATGCTGCCTGCGGGTCTGGGGTTTCTGGGCGTGTCGGACAAGGCGCTGGCGATCAACGCGTCGAACAGCCCCAAGATGCCGCGCAGCTATTTTGCCTTCGACGATATGATCAAGCTGAACGACACCGGATATTTCCCCTATACGCCGCCCACACAGCTGTTGCGGGGCCTGCGCGTGTCGCTGGACATGATGCTGGCCGAGGGGATGGAAGCCGTCTGGGACCGCCATGCCTATCTGGCCGAGGGCGTGCGCCGCGCGGTGGCCGAGTGGGAGGGCTGCACGCTGGTCGCCGCAGCGCCCGAATGGCATTCCGATACGGTCTCGGCGATCTACACGCCCGAAGGCGTCGACGCGCGCGAGGTGATCTCGGGCGCCTACGCCAAATACCGCACGTCGCTGGGCAGCGGACTTAACAAGCTGGCAGGCAAGGCGTTCCGCATCGGACATCTGGGCTCGCTCAACTCCGTGATGCTCTGCGGGGCGCTGTCGGCGGCAGAGATGGCGCTGATGGATGCGGGCGCGCGCATCACCCCCGGCGCGGGCGTGGCGGCGGCGCAGGAATATTACCGCACGCGCAAGTGATGCAAAAATACCAGCGCCGGTGGAGCCCCCGGCGCTGGTAAAATTGCCTCTATTTCAGTGGCTTGAACCGCCACCGGCCTCTATTGGCCGAGCGCGCATAATCCATATTGCCTTTGCCCTGAATTTGCCGCAATTGCACCGCATTCACGCCCCGGTTTGAGGCGAGCATGATGTGTATCACCAGCTGCCAGCTGGATTGCATATCCGGTGCGTGACCCTAGAAACAGGAGCACTCCGATGTCAAATTCGACCCCCGCACACAAGGCTCAAGCAGCCAGTGCGCAAACGGCCAAGGCCGAAACCCCCGCCAAACCAAAGATCCTGAGCGCCCTGACGCGCAAGGTCAAAACCCAGCCGAAAGTCATCTCGCGGCAGGTTTTCAGCGATTTCGCCAGCATCTGATCGCTGACGGCGCCTTGGGTCAGGCGCTAGGCTATCCTCATGAGCACCGCGCCTGATCCAGTCTCGTCCATCCGCAATCTCGGCCCCGCTGTCGAGGCCGCTTGCGCCCGCGCTGGCATCGTGTCGGCGGATGCGCTGCGCGACCTTGGCCCCGACGCGGCCTATGCCATGCTGATCGCCGCTGGCACCCGGCCTCATTTCATCGGCTATTATGCCATGGTCATGGGTCTTCAGGGCCGCCCCTGGAATGATTGCCAAGGCGCCCAAAAGGCAGCGTTGCGCGGTCGGTTCGATCGCATCAAGAGCGCCGCGCAATCCTCTGATATCAAGAAAAAAGGCCGCACCCCGATGGATGCGGCCCTTGATCAGATCGGCGTGATCCGGCGGCGCTGATCGCTTAACGCATTTTGCATTTTATCTGATGTATAAAGTGGATGCAAAACGCCCGCACCATGATCGGACGGTGGGCGTTTCCCATTTTCCCGGATCCGCGAAAAACGCAAAACGCTTTAGCCGACCAGTTCGAGACCGGCAAAGAAATACGCGATTTCCTCTTTCGCCGTCTCGGGCGCGTCCGAGCCGTGGACCGAGTTTTCGCCAACGCTCTCGGCGAAGTCGGCGCGCACGGTGCCGGGGGCCGCGTCCTTGGGATTGGTCGCGCCCATGACCTCGCGGTTCTTGGCAATGGCGCCCTCGCCTTCGAGAACCTGCACGACGACAGGGCCGGAGGCCATGAACTCGCACAACTCGCCGTAGAACGGACGCTCGGCATGCACTTCGTAGAACTTGCCGGCTTGCGCGGGCGTCAGGTGAATACGCTTCTGGGCGACGATGCGCAGGCCTGCATCCTCGAACTTGGCATTGATCTTGCCTGTCAGGTTACGCTTGGTCGCGTCGGGTTTGATAATGCTCAGTGTGCGTTCTTTTGCCATGTCAGCCTCTTGATATGTCATGCAGGCAAGGCCCAATGCCCTACCCCGGTTGAATCGGCGCACGGGTATCATGCGCATCCTTGCATGAAAAGGCGCGATTGACGCGGGCGCGCGGACAAGGCATGGCGTGCCCCATGCTGCGCATTGATGACATATCCTATTCCGTCGCGGGTCGCCCGCTGATCGAAAACGCTTCGGCGAGTATCCCCGATGGCCACAAGGTGGGCATCGTGGGCCGCAACGGCACGGGCAAGACGACGCTCTTTCGCATCATCCGGGGCGAGCTTGCGCTGGAGGGCGGCGCGATCACCCTGCCCCAGCGCGCGCGCATCGGCGGCGTCAGCCAGGAGGTGCCCGGCAACGAGGTGTCGCTGATCGACACGGTTCTGGCCGCCGATACCGAGCGCGCCGACCTGCTGGCAGAGGCCGAGACGGCGACCGATCCCGCCCGCATCGCCGAGGTGCAGACGCGGCTGAGCGATATCGATGCCTGGGGCGCCGAGGCGCGCGCGGCCTCGATCCTCAAGGGTCTCGGCTTTGACGACGCGGCACAGCGCCAGCCCTGCTCGGCCTTCTCGGGCGGCTGGCGGATGCGCGTGGCACTGGCCGCCGTGCTGTTCTCGCAGCCCGATCTGCTGCTGCTGGACGAGCCGACGAACTATCTGGACCTCGAAGGCGCACTGTGGCTGGAGACATATCTGGCGCGCTATCCGCACACCGTGCTGATCGTCAGCCATGATCGCGGGCTGCTCAACCGCGCCGTCGGCTCGATCCTGCATCTCGAGGACAAGAAGCTGACGCTTTATACCGGCGCCTACGACACATTCGCCGAAACGCGCGCCGCGCGGCTGGCTGCGGCCGAGTCGGAGGCGCGCAAGCAGGACGCCCGCCGCGCGCATCTGCAAAGCTTTGTCGACCGTTTCCGCGCCAAGGCGTCCAAGGCCGTGCAGGCGCAGTCGCGGCTGAAAATGATCGCCAAGATGAAGCCGATCACGACGCCGCAGGAGGCCGCGCTCAAGCGTTTCACCTTCCCCTCGCCCGAGGAGCTGTCGCCCCCCATCATCCATATGGAGGGCGTGTCCGTCGGCTATGACGGCAAGGCAGTGCTGCAACGTCTGAACCTGCGCATTGATCAGGACGACCGCATCGCCCTTCTGGGCAAGAACGGCGAAGGAAAATCCACTCTTTCCAAGCTTTTGGCGGCCAAACTTGAGGCGATGGGCGGCAAGATGACCACCTCGTCCAAGCTGCGCGTCGGATTCTTCGCGCAGCATCAGGTCGAGGAGCTGCATGTCGACGAGACGCCCATCGACCATATCCGCCGCCTGCGCCCCGGCGAGACGCCGTCGCGCCTGCGCGCACGCCTCGGCGGCTTCGGCATCGGCGCCGAGCAGGCCGAGACGCTTGTGGGCAAGCTGTCGGGCGGGCAGAAGGCGCGCCTGTCGCTGATGCTGGCCACGATCGACGCGCCGCACATGCTGATCCTCGACGAGCCGACAAACCATCTGGACATCGAATCGCGCGAGGCGCTGGTCGAGGCGCTGACGGAATACACGGGCGCCGTGATCCTCGTCAGCCACGACATGCACCTGCTCAGCCTCGTTGCGGACCGTCTGTGGCTGGTCAAGGATGGCGCCGTCGCCCCGTATGAGGGCGATCTGGAGAGCTATCGCACGATGCTTCTGGCAGGCGACAAGCCCGCGCCGAAGGTCAAGGAGCAGAAGGTGAAACGCCCGTCAAAGGACGCGATCACCGCGCTGAAGCAGGACGCGCGCAAATGCGAGGAGCGCGTCGAAAAGCTGAACGGCATGGCCGATAAACTGGCCAGGAAACTGGCCGATCCGGCGATGTATGACGAGGATAACAAGGACGAAGCGACCGTCTGGCAAAAGAAGTATTCCGAGGTAATGGAGGCGCAGGCCCGCGCCGAGACGCTCTGGATGCGCGCCTTGGAAAAGCTGGAGCGGGCCGAGGCATGAGCCTGCCGCGCCCGGCATAGGAGAGACATGGAAACCGCTGCCCTCGTCACCACCTTCGTCACCCTGTTCATCGTGCTCGATCCCTTCGCGCTCGCGCCGCTCTTTCTGGCGCTGACGCGCGGGATGGACCGGCATATGCGCCGCGTCATCGCGATCCGAGCGTGCCTGATGGGCGCGGCGCTGCTGTGCGTTTTCGGCGCGTTCGGCGAGGCGGTTCTGGGCTTTATCGGTATTTCCATGCCGGCCTTCCGCATCGCGGGCGGGATCCTATTGTTCCTCACCGCGCTCGACATGCTGTTCCAGCGCCGCACCGCACGGCGCGAGGATACCGCCGAGCAGGACGACCATGACGATCCATCCATCTTTCCGCTGGCCATTCCGCTGATCGCGGGCCCCGGCGCCATCGCCACCATCATCCTGCTGACCGGCGAGCATCAGGGCCTGACCGGCCTTGCCTGGGTGCTGGGCATGATGCTCTTCGTGATGGCCCTCGTCTTCATCTCGTTTCTCGGTGCGGGCCTGCTGGAGCGGGCGCTTGGCAAGACGGGCATCGCGGTTGTCACGCGCGTTCTCGGCATGCTTCTGGCCGCGCTGGCGGTGCAGTTCGTGCTGGACGGTCTGCGCGGCGTCGGCATCGCGGCCTGAGATGCGGGCCGCGAACTGGCGAAACCGCCCTGCGCGCCCTATCTTGGTGGCATGAACACCGATTTCGACACCGCGAACCTCATATATCTGGTCGTGCTGGGCTGCGCGATCATGATGTGGTTTTTTGCCGCCAATCGCAATTCGCTGGGCAAGACCCTGCAGCAGGCCGCGCTCTGGGGTCTGATCTTTATCGGGGTGATCGCCGTCGTCGGCCTTTGGGACGACATCCGCGCGACAGTCGCTCCGCGCCAGTC
>Ga0115567_10002438_pt1 | contig 18383 bp, 19 predicted proteins | sample COGITO_mtgs_1204_2_FD_88679 | JGI IMG/M metagenome (GOLD analysis project Ga0115567, IMG submission 88679) | Pelagic marine microbial communities from North Sea - COGITO_mtgs_120412 | ecosystem: Environmental > Aquatic > Marine > Epipelagic | place: Germany:Helgoland, sampling site Kabeltonne... | reverse complement strand
CTACTGCAACTGTAATCTCAGCGTTCAAATCCTGACCAAAAGTAACTTGAGCTTTATGCTGACCCAAAACTTTAATTGTGTCTTCAAGCACAACATCTTTTTTATCTACAGCAAAACCTGCTTCTTCAAGTTTTCTAGAAATATCTAACGAATTGATAGAACCGAAAAGTTTTTCGTCATCAGAAGCCTCCACAACAAACTTAACAGTTTGCCCTTGGATTTTAGCAAGAACTTCTTTGCGGCCCTCAACAGCTTTCGCCTGCTTAGACTCTGCAACTAGTTGCAAGTGCTTAAACTCTTTAACTCTTTTTTCAGTTGCTTCAGAAGCTAATTTTCTAGGGAATAAAAAGTTTCTAGCAAAACCAGGCTTTACCTGAACCATTTCACCAATTTTTCCCAAGTCTTTAATGTCTTTGTTTAAAATGACTTTCATCTTAGCGCTCCTTTCTCTCTCTTGCAGGTCCACGCTGTGTTCTTGCAGCTCTCTTTTTCTGATTACGAGCTTCAGCTTCAGCTTGTCTTTCAGCTGAGTCCTTTAAAATTTGCTTAAAGTTTTCGGCATGTTTTTCAACAGTTTGGCCATCATCAAGTCTTACATGCATAAATCTAATAACTTTTTCATTGATGCCCATGGTTCTTTCAAGTTCTAAAACTGCTTCTGGGCCGGCTTGAAAATATGAATGAAAATAAGCTCCGATTTGAACTTTTTCAATTGGATTGGCCAACGGACGCTTTCCCCAAGTTTCTACTGAGTGAACTGTTCCACTAAAGCTCTCAACAATTTCTTTGTTTTTTTGAAACAACGACTTTTGTTCAGCTTCAGAAGCTGACGGATCCATTATAATAATGCTCTCGTAAGGGCGTTTTGTTACTGATTTTGTGAATTCTAAAGCCATATTTTCTCCTTATGGGCTGTGGTCGATTTTCATCAACAAGAAGTCTAATTACAGTGCATTTAAGTAGCATGGAGGGTTCGTCTGAACAAGCTCTTTCTCAGCTTGTTCAGAGGTGTCTTATAAGGGTTTGAATTGCCGAAGTCCTAATTTTACAGCAGTTTCTGCTCTGCTTAAAGTTTCTAGCTCTTTGTGCTTTCTACCAATCTCTTTGCTAGTTTTTGTTCCAATTGCTGATTTTGAATCAAGAGTCTTGTTATCATTAACCATTCACAGTTTAACTAAAACACTTAAAGGGAGTTCTAATGTTAAAACTCATAGCCTTAAACGGCGAGCTTCAAGGGCTTGAATTTGACCTTTTAGAAGGTCTGACTATTGGCCCTAATGAAAATTGTGATGTGCATCTTAAAGACTTAGAAAATTTGAAAGATGAATTCCAAGTCAATTGCGACTCCTCCGGCAGCTTTTTTCTCATTTCAAAATCAAAAAAAAAGCTCATTGATTTAGGCGGGGAGCAGCTCTCAAAACTCAAGATTCTGCCTGGACTTATCTTTTCAATTGGGGAGGCGGGGTTCTCTATTCAAGAAGGTGAAGCTGATAAAGCTCCTTCTAAAGCTAAAAGCTTTTTGCCTCTTAAGGTCTTCACTAAGAATTCAGATTCTCCCATAAAGTTTTACCCATTAGAAAAACCCATCATTTTTGATTTTGTACGAGGAGCGCTTTTAAACACTTCAATGAAGGTTCATTGGCATCCTTATAGTATCGGCGCCAAGTCTGTACTCCACCATTTCATAGATGAGCACATCAATCTTGATGATGACATTCTTGCTATTGAGAGATCCACTGAGAAAGACAACTATCAAACTCTGTTAAGGCCTTTTATATCAAATTTTATTTCCATAAATAGCCAGCTCATCTCAAAACCCACAATTGTTAAGCATGGAGATTTGGTTGAGTTTTCCGAAACAGCATTCTATATTCGGATCAAATGACTCCAAGAAAAACAGATATCCTTACAACCAGCGACGGCACTCGGCTTTACTATGAATGCTATGGGGACCACGGGCCGATCATTGTGATGACCTACGGAATTGCATGTCTAATGAATCACTGGCGTTACCAAATTGAAGACTTCGCTAAAGATCACCGAATTTTGATATACGACATGAGAGGGCACCATAAAAGTGACCTCGGCGGCCTTCCTATTACCATGGACCTTTTAGCTAATGACACCATCGAACTCTTAGATGCCGCCTATTCAAAAAATGAAAAAGCGCATTTTTGGGGACACAGCTTTGGAGCACCCATATCCCTGAGATGTGCATCATTGTTTCCTGATCGAGTTTTGTCTGCTGTTTTGATCAATGGGTTTTTTAAAAACCCCTTTAGTGAATTTTTAAGTGACGATCAGTGCTTTAAGCTCGTTGAAGGTCTACATACATTTGTCACAAATGCCCCCAACCTCAGCCAGTGGATGTGGAATACAGTTACAGGCAGTGTCTTTTTTCATTATATTGCAGGAGTCACTGGCGGTTTTAATTTAGAAAGAGTTTCGTACAAAGATATTGAAATTTACTCCAAAGGCCTCGGCTGCATACCCCTCCATAATTTTCTTGAAAACTTTAAGGCTTTGGTCACTTTTGATGGTACAGGATTCATTGCTTCAACGGTTGCCCCGATTTTAGTCATTGTTGGAGAGCGAGATGGCATTGTTCCAGGCCACTTAAATCATTACTTAGCTGAAAATTTGCCCAGTGCTCAGCTAAAAACTTTTGCAGAAGGCAGCCACTGTACACAGCTAGACCTTCCAACTGAAGTCAACGCAAGTATCAGAGAATTTATGCTCAATATTAAAGCGTGAAGCTTGATGATTGTGCAATTTTAAGGTTTTTTAAAGTTTTTTGTGGATAAGTCTGTGTACTTTGAGAGTTAATCCACTACATGTGCTCCCAGACCTTTGCCGCATCTAAATCTAGCTGCGGCTAATTAGCAACATCAAACACTAGATTTAACGAGGTCTCTATTTAATTGAGCTATATTTTCTAACTTAATTTCTTTTGGACAAGCTGCTGAACAAGCACCCGTGTTGGTACAAGCACCAAAACCTTCGGCATCCATTTGAGCAACCATATTTGAAACTCTTTTTTCCTGCTCGATTTTACCTTGAGGCATCGCACCCAAATGACTTGTTTTTGCAGACACGAAAAGCATTGCAGAAGCATTTTTACAAGCAGCCACACAAGCGCCGCAACCAATACAAGCCGCCGCATTAAAAGCCCAATCTGCATCAATCTTCGGAACTGGAATAGCGTTTGCATCTTGAGCATTGCCAGTGGCAACTGAAATGTAACCACCTGCAGTGATGATACGATCGAAAGCTGAACGGTCTACTATCAGATCCCTAACCACTGGAAAAGAAGTTGCTCTCCATGGTTCAATGTGAATGGTATCCCCGTCTTTAAAAGTTCTCATGTGCAGCTGACAAGTTGTCGTGCCTTTTTGAGGACCGTGAGGGTCACCATTGATCACCATTGAACATGAGCCACAAATTCCTTCGCGACAGTCATGGTCAAAAGCCACGGGTTCTTTTCCAGTCTTAACCATGTCTTCATTTACAACATCAAGCATTTCAAGAAAAGACATATCTGGGTTTACACCTTTCGCATCTACTTCTTCAAATTGACCCTTAGTTTGAGAGTCTTTCTGTCTCCAAATTTTTAATTTCAAATTCATAGAATCCTACCCTTACTTGTAACTTCTTGTTGCCAGTTTAACATTTTTAAACTCAAGGTTTTCTTTGTGCAATTGCCAGTTCATTGCTGTGTCACTTCCTGTAAATTCATATGCAGAGACATGTGAAAATTCGGCGTCATTTCTTTTCGCCTCGCCTTCAGATGTTTGGAACTCATATCTGAAATGACCACCACAGCTCTCTGCTCTATCAAGAGCGTCTTGAGCCATAAGCTGTCCAAGTTCTAAAAAGTCTGCAACACGCATGGCCTTTTCAATTTCAGCATTCTTATAATTTGCTTCGCCAGGAACTCTTACTTCTTTATAAAAACTTTCTCTTAAAGTAGTGATTTCTTTAATTGCTTTTTCTAAGCCTTCTTGGGTTCTAGACATACCAACATAATCCCACATAATGTGACCCAGCTCTTTGTGAAATTCATCGACTGTTTTGGTTCCATTTGAATGAAGCAGCTTATTCAAACGCTCTTCAACTTCAGTTTTAGAATTTTTAAAGGCTTCATGGTTTTCATCAAGTTTCTCTAATTTTGCATCAGCTAAATAGTTACCTAGTGTAGCCGGGATGACAAAGTATCCATCGGCCAAACCCTGCATAAGAGCCGATGCTCCCAACCTATTTGCACCATGATCAGAGAAGTTTGCCTCACCTAAAACGTGAAGTCCTGGAATTGTACTTTGCAAATTGTAATCAACCCACAATCCGCCCATTGTGTAATGAACAGCCGGGTAAATTCTCATTGGGGTTTTATAGGGGTTGTCGCCAGTGATTTTTTCATACATTTGAAAAAGGTTTCCGTAGCGCTCTGAAATTGTCTGCTTGCCTAAACGTCCAATGGCATCTTTGAAATCTAAGTAAACTGCTTTGCCGGTAGCTCCGACACCTTTGCCCTCATCGTGTCTGTACTTTGCTTGTCTTGAAGCAACATCACGAGGAGCAAGATTGCCAAAACTTGGGTAAACACGCTCTAAGTAGTAGTCTCTTTCGTCTTCAGGGATATCGACAGGTTTTCTCTTGTCACCTTTTTCTTTAGGCACCCAAATACGTCCATCATTTCTTAAAGACTCAGACATAAGAGTTAGCTTAGACTGGTAATCGCCTGACACAGGAATACATGTTGGGTGAATTTGAGTGAAGCATGGGTTAGCAAAAGCCGCTCCCTTTTTATGAGCTCTCCAAGCTGCGGTGCAATTTGAATTTTTAGCGTTTGTTGAAAGAAAGAATACGTTTCCATAACCACCTGAACAAAGTAGAACTGCATCTGCCGTATGACTTTCGATCTCACCAGTGATGAGATTTCTAACTGTTATTCCTCTAGCTTTTCCATCAACAGTTACCAAGTCCAACATTTCTCTTCTCGTGTGAAGTTTAACACCACCACGGTCCACTTCTTTCATCATTGATGAGTAGGCGCCTATCAAAAGTTGTTGCCCTGTTTGCCCTCTAGCGTAGAAAGTTCTTGAAACTTGAGCCCCTCCAAATGAGCGGTTGTCTAAAAGTCCGCCGTAATCTCTCGCGAAGGGAACACCTTGGGCGACAGCTTGATCGATTATATCTACAGAAACCTGGGCCAACCTAAAAACATTAGCTTCTCTTGATCTAAAATCTCCACCTTTAACAGTGTCATAGAAAAGCCTATGAACTGAGTCGCCATCATTTTGATAGTTTTTAGCAGCGTTAATCCCACCCTGAGCAGCAATTGAGTGGGCTCTTCTAGGCGAGTCATGAATACAAAAAGCATGAACATCGTATCCTAATTCAGAAAGAGACGATGATGCAGACGCACCAGCAAGACCGGTACCTACAACGATGACTTTAAATTTTCTTTTGTTGGACGGATTAACAAGCTTAACGTCAAATTTATGTTTGTTCCACTTTTCAGCTATTGGTCCTTCTGGAATTTTTGAGTCTAATGTGATTCCCAATTTAAATCTCCTCGATTAAGCGTTGTGGATAAAAAATATGTAAAAAGGCTGGCTGATAAAACCAATCGTAACTAAAAGAGCGTAGACATGCCCGGCCATTGTAACTTTTGAATCATAGGCCGCTCCGTTTAAACCTAAAGTTTGAAAGCTTGAAGCAAAACCGTGTGACAGATGCATTCCAAGTAAAATCAGAACTCCAAAATAAGAAAACGTGTAAACAGGGTTTTGAAAAACCTCTACCATCAGTCTAAAAACATCTCTCATCATAACACCGTCATAAGTCACATCATAATGCGTACCGTATTTGAACGTGTTTAAATGTAAAATAACAAAACCAATGATGATGACTCCTTGAGCCCACATGGTTTTAGCAGCAAAACTTGAAGATGTCTTTTTAGGGCTAACTGCATAATTGGAGCCCCGAGCTTTTTTGTTTTTTATAGTTAAAACAATTGCAACAACAGCATGAAGTAAAAAAATGCTGATCAAGCCGGCTTCTGCCACATAAATAAGTGGGCTACTAGTTAAAGCATAGGCATATCTGTTGTAAGCTTCTGCGCCTATAAACATCAGCATATTTCCTGCCATATGAACCAAAACAAAAAGGGACAGTCCTAAACCAGCAACACCGACCATCTGCTTTCTGCCGATAGTTGAACTAAAATAACTCATAGAATCCTCGTTCTTAAAAGTTTAACTTTTATACATAATACAATACATCAATTGCCATTCAATACGTCAATATGGAACCGTATCCATAAGATGAAAACCATCTTCATCACTAACCCTAGCTCTACTTGCAAATTGTACAAATACTGATTACAAAAAGCTTTTACAGGAGGACAGATGTCTATATTTGTATGCATAAAACAGGTTCCTGACACGGAAACAAAAATTCAAATTTCTGCTGACGGAAATGGTATCGAAACCGGCGCTATCAAATGGATTGTTAACCCCTATGACGAGTTTGCAATCGAAGAAGCTCTAAAGCTTAAAGCTTCTACTGGAGCAGACAAAATTTACGCTGTTTCAGTCGGACCGCAAAAAAGAGCTCAAGATGCTTTAAGAATTGCTTTAGCCATGGGTTGTGATGAGGCTGTAATTATAGACTCTGAAGAGTCATTCGACACCATGACAACAGCGAAGCTTGTTAAGGCAGCAGTTCTAAAAACTGGAGAGCCAAGCTTGATATTAACGGGGAAGTCCTCAATTGATGACAACTCTCAAGCTTTCACTCAGCAACTTGCAGCTTTGTTTGAAGCCCCTCATGCAAACAACCTAGTTAAGATTACTGTTTCAGGTGATAAATCTTTAGAAGTAGAGCGTGAAATTGAAGGGGGCTCCAAAGAAATTATTAGTCTTACAGGTCTTGCTGTTCTTGGAGCAACCAAGGGCTTAAACTCACCTAGATACCCAAGTCTTCCAGGCATTATGAAGGCAAAGAAAAAGCCGGTTCATACATATGCTGCAGGTGACTTAGGCGTTGAACTCACCACTAAAGTTAAATTTTCTGATTATCAAATGCCGGCACCACAGCCACCGACTCGAATTTTAAATGGTGAAGTGGACGCTCAAGTTGATGAACTTGTTAACTTACTCAAAAACGAATCGAAAGTTCTTTAAAGGAGAATTGAAATGTACAAAGCTCTAGTTTTTTTAGAAACAGCTAAAGGCAAAGTTAAAAAGTCCTCTTTTGAACTCACAGAATGGTGCATCGCCAACGGTGTTGAATTTGAAGGCGTTATCTTTGAATCGAACAATGATGAGATCACAAACCAATGTAAAAGTGCTGGTGTAAAACAAGTCACTCTTGTAAGTGATGGCACAGATTACAACTCGGTAACATGGAGCAAAACTTTTTCGAACCTTATATCAAACGGCTTCAATCTTGTTCTTGGCAGTTCTTCTGTAAGGGGCACTGATTTTTTTGCAAGAACTTCTGCTTTAGCAAACGGTGCTTTTGTTGCTGATTGCACGGAACTTGCTCTAAACGGAGAAAAGCTTGAAATTCGCAAACCACTTTACGCTGGAAAGTGCACGTGTGCAGTTGAATTAAGTGGCTCTGGTCCAAAAATGATTCTTATGCGAGCCAACCAACTTCCCTCTTCTACTGAAAGAAGTGAGTCAACTAACTTCGTTGAACACAAACTTGAAGGCACATCTGAAAATTTAAAGGTTAAAGAAACCATTTTGGGCGACAGCCAAAGAACTGATCTTACTGAAGCAAATATTGTGGTTTCGGGTGGACGAGGGATGAAAGAGGCTTCTAACTTCAAACTTTTAGAAGATCTTGCAGATACGCTCGGTGCAACTGTTGGAGCATCAAGAGCTGTAACCGATGATGGCTGGGTTCCACACAGCATGCAGGTTGGCCAAACAGGCAAAACTGTTGCTCCTTCGCTTTACATAGCATGTGGGATTTCTGGAGCTGTTCAACACCTGGCCGGAATGAGTGGAAGCAAAGTAATTGTTGCTATCAACAATGATCCCGATGCACCGATTTTCAAAAAATCTACTTACGGTATAGTTGGTGATGTTTTTGAGGTTGTTCCAAAGCTTACTGAGAAGCTTAAGTCTGTTCTGTAAAAACTGAATTAAATGTTTATGGAAATAAAAAAAGCAGCAAAGATTAACCCTTTATTAATTTGGCTGCTCACTTCTATTTACAAACTTTACCTCTGCACTCTCAGAAAAAAAATTGTTTTTTCTGATGAATTCGAGACCTATTTAAAAACTGGCCGCCCCGTTCTTTTAGCTTTTTTTCATCAAGACGTAAACACTATGCTTTATGTTTCTTGGAAACACAAAACCATGACCATGGTTTCTGACAGCAAGGATGGGCAGTTAGTTGCTCAAGTTGTTGAGGCTCTTGGCTCAGTTACAGCCCGCGGCTCATCAAGGAATAACCCCATCAAAGCACTAAAAAGTTTCTTAAGAATTATGAGAAAAGGGGAGCACTGGGGCTCAATAGCTGTTGATGGCCCTAAAGGCCCGTCCCAAAAAGCGAAGTCTGGCATCGTTGAGTCTGCTAGACTTTTAGAATGCCCCGTTTTTAGCATCAGCCTTGCCTACAGTGGTTACTGGACCTTAAAGAAAAGTTGGGATCAAACACGCATAGCAAAACCATTTTCCAAAGCTATCTTCAGAATAGGTCCAGGCCTAAAGACCATCACCAAAGATCAAAATCCAAAAGACCCTGCACTTTTGGAGAGTTTAGAAAAATCTATGTCTAGAAATCATACCGAAGCACTAGGTTACTTGTAAGACTCAGTATAAAATACGAAGTCTAGGAGAATTCTATGTTTAAAAATCTGTTGTGCTGGTCTCTAGTTCTATTTGTTTCGTCTACCGCACTTGCAAAAACAATTGCTAAAGTCGGCAGCCAATCTATTTCAGAAGCTGAATTTAAAAAAAGCTACTCAAAAGCTTTGGAAAACGGAGCGTCTATAAATAGACTCCCATCAAAAGAAGAGCATCTACAAGATATGATAAAGTTTAAACTTGGCTTAATCGAGGCTGAGAAATCTAATTTGAAGTCTAACCCCTTGGTTAAAAAGGCTCTCCAACTCGAGCTCTATAAAGGTCTTTTAGAGATCAACCTCGCTGATGCAGTTAATAAAATTAAAGTTAGTGAAAAAGATATGAAATCTTACTATAGCAAAAACCCTTTTATGCGCTCTTCTCATATTTTTATCAGGCTTCCAAAGTCAGCTAATGCCGCGCAAGTTGCAGAAGCCAAAAAAAGGGCTGATAGAATTTATACCAATGTTTCTAAACAAAAAACGCCCTGGTCTGTTCAGGTCAGAAAATTTACAGATGATGGTGAAACTAAAACCACATCTGGCGATTTAGGCTATCATGGTTCAAACACTCTGTATCCTGCTTATTACAACACATTGAAGTCTATGAGCGTAAATTCAATCAGCAAGCCTGTTAAAGGACTCTTCGGATTTCACATTATTAAAAAAACAGGCCAACTTTCTTATGAAAGATCTGATAAAAACGCTATCAAACTGGCTGTTTTTAATAAAAAAAGATATCAAATATTAGATAAATACTTCGACATTTTATCTTCTAAATACAAAGTCTCAATCAATAAAGATTTACTTTAGAGCGGCATCAGTTAGACTGAGCATATGAAACTACTGCTCAGTTTTTTACTTTTGTTTTTCTTCACTTCTTGTCAAAAAAAAGAGGAGGACAAGTCCTCCTATCTCATCAAATACGGCACTAAAGAAGTCTATACAGCTGAATTCATAAATAAAATGATGACTTTAGGTTTTGTGAAATACGGCAAAACTTTCTATTCAAGAATTTACGACCAGGAATTTTTTGAACAGATCCGCTCCGAAACTCTTGAACACATTCTAAACAGTATTTTTATGAATCAACTATCCCAGCAATACGAACTCAAAGTCACTAATGATGATGTTCAAAAGTGGATTGCCGAGAGGGCGCCCACATACAGCAAAGAGGATTTAATCCTCACACTTCAGGCCAACAATCTTGATTACAAAGACTGGACCAACCTTTTTAGAGAGCAGCTTATTCAACACAAAATTTCTGAAAAAATCTCTTCCAGTAAAAAACCTCCTACTGGTGACTCTAAAGACAAAGCCGAAAAAATAGAAAAAGAGACCAAAGAAACGCATTACAAAATAGCAGTGCTCACTTTTGAAAACCAATTAGACGCAGACCAGGCTTATAAAAAAATTGGCAACTCAGAAAACAATTTTGACAAGGCACTAAAAAGACTTCAAAGCACAAATAAATACTCGTGGCTTACTGAAGAACAGATCCCCTTTTTTTCTAGTATAAAAAGGTTGAGCGCAGGAAGAGTTTCCAAACCTATTGAAACTGACTGGGGTTTCCTCTTAGTCAGGTTAGACAAAAAAGACATAAGAGCCGTGCTTAAGAAAGATGCTGCAAGCAGTCACATTTCAGCTGAATTTAAGAGTCTAGTAGAGGCTTTTAAAAAAGATCCGAAGTTGCGAATCAACTCCAAACTGCTCTACAGCTTGAAAATTAAAAAATAGAAGCTTATAAAATTATCAGAGGTTTGCTTATGAAAAAGACAATTGTAGCATTGTTGCTATTCTCCCTTCCTGCCCAGTCTAAGACCGTTGAGCGCGTTCTAGCTGTAGTTGAAGGACAAATGATTTTAGCATCTGAAGTGAAAAGTTTTTCTACTAAAATTCGCCAAAAAAAACTCGTTAACGAAAACCTCATTTCTTTTTTAAATCTCAACAAAACAGGACTTACAGACACTGATGTCTTGAATTATTTAGTCTCTAAAAAAATCATAATCTCTTTCGCATTAAAAGATTTGAATATCTCTTCTTCAGAGTCCGTGATTGAAAAAGAAATCAGTGATTTAGCCAAACAAAATAAAATTTCTGCAACTCAACTTAAAAAAGAGATCACCTCTAGAGGGATTAATTATGAAGACTACCGTCAGTTTATTGGGGAGTCCTCACTTGTGCGCTCCGCTATTGAAAAGCATGTTGTTTCAAAAGTAAGACCTACCGAGGAAGACTTTGTCAGTTATTTAAAAGAAAACGGTGTTAAAAATATCGAGCCCAGCTACCTTTTTGACTTAGATCAAATATACATTCCCAAAAAAGTCTCTGATGCTGAAAAATTATCCGCATCTATTAAATCAGACAATTTTAAAAAATACTTTTCTTCTGCTGAAAGCTTGGGTGTTCAAGCGGTTAAGCTCGGCACACTAAATGAATCTGACTTGTCGACTATGCACTCGAAAGCGCTACACAACACCTCTGAAGGATCAACATCAAAAGTATTTAATGAAGCCAGTGGTTATAGAATATTTTATGTTAATTTGAAAAAAGGCAACTTCAAGATTCCCAACAATCCTAAAATTATGAATCTACGAAAAAAGTACTACGATGTAAAAATTCAAGAACAGTTCAGACTCTGGATGAGTGAGATTCGACCTGCATTTTTTGTACGCTTAAACAAATGAACCAAACACTTATCGTCACTCCTGGAGAGAAAGACAGTATCGGTCTCGAGGTCACTCTCAAAGCTCTTTCAAAAATTTCTGAATTGAATCTTCATCAAAATAAAAGTTTCATTTTTTTTTCTGATAAAAACACGCTAGACAGCCATCTCAAAAAACTTAACTTTTCCAACTTAGACATCAAAGACTGTTCAGCGTTAAGTACTGACCTTAGTTCTGGACTGCACTGGATCAACAGTAGCGCCTCTTCATTTTCTTGGTTTAAAGAATCTGTAGACTTCTGCGCTTCAAATAATGCTCAAGCTGCTCTTATAACTGGCCCTTTAAGAAAATCCTCATTTCAAGAAAGCGGGGCGGTTGGACACACTGACTATTTGAGACACAAATTTTCGGAGCCCTGTTTTATGACTTTTTTTGGAGACACTTACAATTCGCTACTTCTTAGCGATCACCTTTCTATAGACAAAGTTTCTGGTCTGGATTTTAACAAGCTTTTAGATCAGGCTCTCAAGGTACTCAGCAAAGTTAAGAAAGAAAAAAAAATAGCTCTTATAGGCCTAAATCCTCATGCAGGTGAAAATGGCCTTATAGGCTCCATTGATGAAAAAGTTCATAAAAAATTTGTGGCCAAGCATAAAGATATTCTAGACGGACCGCTCCCAGCCGATTCTTTCTTTTCAATTAAGTCTTATAAAAAATATTCATTTCTCATTGCAAACTATCATGATCAAGCTTTGATTCCTTTCAAACTTATACATGGTTTTGATGGTGCTCAAGCCAGTCTTGGTCTTCCTTTTGTAAGAACAAGCGTTGACCACGGCACAGGAAGTGATCTTTACTTAAGAAATGTGGCTGATCCCAAATCTATGCTCCGAGCAATAGATTTAGCGGTTGAACTTTTGAACTCAAATTAGGATTTTGAAATGATATGCGACCAAACTATTTTTAGAGAGTATGACATCCGCGGAAAGTACAATATTGACTTTGACCTTGTCTTCGCAAAAAAATTAGGACAGGCTTTTGCTAAGTTTTGCAAAGATTCTTCCCCTAAAGGCACCGATCTTAAAATCGCTCTGGGCAAAGATGCTAGGCACAGCAGCCAACCTATTTTAGAGGCTCTTGCTTCAGGAATACGTTCAATGGGTGCTGACGTTCTAGATTTGGGCCTTATCACTTCACCAATTTGTTATTTTTCTGGATTCTACTTTGAAGAACTCACCGGCTCTATTATGGTCACGGGCAGCCACAATCCACCTGAATACAACGGTTTTAAGATTTCCTTTGGGCAAAACACTTTAACTTCTAAAAAAATTCAAAAACTAAAAGACTACGTTTTCTCTAAAATGATTGAAGACACTGTGAAAGGATCTTTCGAAAAATTTGATATTATCACTCCATATATTGAACGCATTGGTTCCGAATTTAATTTTTCTGATTTTCCTTTTGTTGTGGACTGTGGGAATGGAGCGGCAGGTTCTGCAGCTAGAAAAGTTTACACCTCATGCGGGCTAAACCCCACAATTCTTTTTGAAAAACCTGATGGGGATTTTCCTAATCACCATCCAGACCCCACGCTTGAAGAAAATTTAGTTGATCTCAAAAAAACTGTTTTAGAAACAAAAGCAAAGTTTGGAGTTGGCTATGATGGAGATGCTGACCGCATAGTTGTTGTTAGTGAAACTGGTAAAACTATTTATTCTGATGAACTCATGTCAATTTACGCCAGGTCTGTTCTTGAAGAGTATCCAGGTGCTGAAATTGTTGCTGATGTTAAATGCTCACAAGAGTATTTCGAGCTTTTGAAAAAGTGGGGCGCCAAGCCCGTAATGTGGAAGACAGGTCACTCACTTATAAAAAATAAAGTTAAAGCTTTAAAGTCCCCATTTGGTGGAGAGTTTAGCGGCCATCTCTTTTTCGCCGACAGATTTTATGGTTTCGATGATGCCTTATACTGCAGCTTAAGACTTATCGAAATCATGATCAACACGGGTTCAACTGTTACGGAGCTGCTTTCTGATTTTCCAAAAACATACTCGACACCTGAAATTAGACTTGAGGTAGGTGAAGAGAAAAAATATGAATTGGTTGAAAAATATAAAACAGCAATCAAAGAACATTGTGTGTCTCTAATTGAAACAGATGGTGTGAGAGCACATTTTGAAGATGGGTGGGCTCTGGTTAGAGTTTCCAACACTCAACCCTCTATAACTTTGAGATTTGAAGCTAAAAGTGAACAAAATTTAAACAAAATCAAACAACAAGCCTATTCTATTCTCGAGATAGAATAAATTTTAATTTTATTCAAGATTCTAACCTACTGCTAACTAGTTTTTCGGATATTCTGCCGAAAAGCTTATGTGCATTATACTACAAACCTTTTTCTTCTATTTTTCAGTTTTTCTTCTTTTGCCCTTTGCCCTGATCAAGATCAAGTCAAAGGTGAATTTATCGTTGTTAAAACCAGCGGCGCTAAGTCTTCACAGAAAATTACATCTTTAAGAGCTAAAAGTAAGCTTTCAAATTTAACAATTGAAACTATCCATTCTAAAAACTTATCAACTCTCAGCTTGTCTAAAACATCTAATGCTGAAGTTAATTCTACAGAAACCTTACTTATTAAAAATTCTTCTCTAACTGAAGTTGCTAATGCCTTTCCAAATTCTAAGATACAAAGCAATTGTTTAGTTAAAACTTTTCAATCGGCCCCCTCTCAAGATACATTTTACACTTTTCAAAACTGGTACCTTTCGAGCCTAAATGCTCCTTACGAAACGTTAACTCCTCAAAGACCAATAGTCGTTGCTATTTCTGATACTGGTGTTGATATCAACCATCCAGATCTAATCAATAGCTTATGGTCTAATACTGCAGAAATAAATGGACGCGCCGGTGTTGATGATGATGGAAATGGATTTGTTGATGATCTCCATGGCTATGACTTTGGTGACAATGACAATAATCCAGTGCCAACATTTAGAGATATGTCCATAGATTTTGATCATGGAACACATGTTGCGGGTCTTGTGGCCGCTCAAAGTTTAAATGGGCAAGGCATTTCTGGAATCAGTTTGAACACAACCGAAATTATGGCGCTTAAAGGTTTCAAATCTAATTCAAGTTCGACAGTCTCTGATCTTTTAAAAACTATTTATTATGCTGTTGATAATGGTGCTGATATTATTAATGCTAGTTGGGGTTCAGAAAAACAAGCCGAAGCCGCTGAACTAGAAGCTGTTAATTATGCAACCAGCAAAGGCGTCATTATTGTGGCTGCTGCAGGAAACTCAAGAGTGCCCGCCGCGTGGTTTACTCCCGCTGGGATTAAAAACGTAATTACAGTTGGAGCTCTTAACTCTCAAAATGAAATGTCTACTTTTTCTAATTATGGTGAAGCTGTTGATTTTTTAGCTCCAGGAGGAGACGGTTCAGACCGTTTAAGTGAAAATCTAATAAGTACGGGAATCAGTACTGACTATGTCGAGCTTAAAGGTACAAGTATGGCCGCCCCACTTGTTTCAGGTGCACTTGCCACTCTCTTAGCTTTGAATCCATCAATTACAGTGTTTCAAGCTGTTAAAGCTCTTGAGTTAACTAGTCAAAGCTTAAGCCTTCAACCTTATCAAAATACAAACAACACTAAAACCTATTTAAAACCAAATTTAAGAGCTGCCTTAGACTATTTAGCCGCGGGCAACGAAGTTCCTAATGTGATTCCTGAACTAGAAAAAGTGAGTTCCTATAAATCTCGTTCATTAGCAAGCGAAGACGGAGGCGGGGGAGGCTGTTCAAATTCTCTTTCTTCACAGAAATACAACCCTCAAGCAAACGCTCAATCGAGTGTTCCTTTTGGAATAAGCCTGTTGTTCTGCTTACCGCTTTTGATTACCGCTGCATATAAAAAAAGGTCCCCTAAGGAACCCTCATATTCTTCAAAATCTTAAGATTAAAATTAACCTACAAGACTGAAAGCAATTACTAGCATGTAAATAACTAGTGATTCGATAAGAACCAAACCGATGATCATAGATACGAACATCTTTTCTTGAGCATTAGGGTTTCTAGCAATACCTTCCATTGCTGCAGCACAGATCTTTCCCTGTGCCATTGCTCCACCAATAACAGCCAAACCAAGGCCTAAACCGGCTGCTAATGGGCCATATCCACCACCAGCTGCAACTGCTGCTGTTTCAGCGAAAGCACTTACAGTTGGTAAAACCACTGCTGCCATAACTCCTAATACTTTTAACATTCCTCTCATTATATTCTCCTTTTTAATGATCGTGGGACGTCGACATTGACACGTAAATCATAGACAGCATCGTGAATACAAATGCTTGCATAAAACTTACAAAAAAACCTAAAAAATAAAAAATCACCGCACCTGGAACAGGAAGCAGTTCAGTGAATATGCCAAGGACCAAATGATCACCCATCATATTACCCTGTAAACGAAGACCTAAACTAATTGGCCTAACAGTGTGAGAAATCAATTCAATGGGAAGCATCAGTGGTGCTAGCCAAAGAACGGGCCCTAGAAAATGTTTAAGATAAGCAACTCCATGCTCTTTAAAGCCGAAGAGATTGTAGATGATGAAACTAAAAATACCTACTGCAACACCAGTGTTTATGTTCTCAGTTGCTGGCGTCATACCAGGTAGAAGGCCTACAAGGTTGTTAAAAAATAAAAAGAAAAATAATGACCCAAAAAGCGGAGCCATGCTCACGCCTTCACGTCCCATTACAGTTTCGCAAAGACCTCGAATAAAGTTAATAACAGTTTCAAAAATTCCTTTAATTGAAATTTTGCCAGCAGGCATGATTGCGGCTTCACCAGTTCCTAAGGCTATTCGCCCTAAAACGCTAAAAACCAAGATTGTTCCTGTCGCTATTGCAGCAGTGGCTACATGAGAGTTGCCATGTGTGATTCCTGGGATCAATTCTGTTAAATTAAAAGCCATTTTTGCTCTTCCTAACTTTATTTATTAATTTCAACCATTATTTGTGGCAAAACTTTTAAATCCGTAAATAGCGAAACTTATTAGGGTCGCCACTACAAAACCAATTACTATTCTTATGCCACTCAATCCATATTTTTCAATAGAAATATAGATAAGCAGAACTAGGAATAGCTCACTAGTTATAATAGTGACCAGCGATAAGGCAACCTGTTTTTTATTGAGTAGAACACGGCTCAAGGCATACTTTGAAAGAAATAAGAGAGAAAAAACAACAAGTCCTGCACAGTATCCAAGCATTTACTCTTTCATCCTATCTTCTCAATCTGCCTTTTCCACCAGGCTGTTGCTTCATCCGTTTTGAAAGCTCAGCTATGCGCCACTCCATCAAAGGATCTTTATTCTCACTTTCTTCCATATGTTTTTTAAGGTGAAAAATGGCTTTCTTGTACTCTTTTTGACCTTCGAGCAGAAGTCCTAATTGAGATCTAATGTTCCATTTTTTAGATAAATTTGGATAAGTCTTAATAAGAGCAAGATACTCTATTTCAGCTTCATCAAATTTTTTCATGTTCACTAACGAGCGAGATTTTAAATTTCTTATTTTAAAATTTTCAGAAGGTGAAAGATCTTTTCTTTTTAAATATTCGCCGGCTTCGATTAAGGCCTGCTCATCATCTTTTGAATTTATATAAGAAATTATAATAGATTGAAAGTATCTATCTCTGTCTTCAGATCTTAATTTATTAATATCAATTTTTGATAAAACGGTCAGAGCCTCATCTTCTTTTCTAAAGTTCTGAATTAAAAGTTGAGCAAGAGTTAAAAGGGTTTTGTTCTTCTCGGCCTCATCTGTAGTGTAGAGTACTTTTTTTTCTAAGACTGCTTTGTAGTGAATAGAGTCTTTAAGTTTTTCTTTAACAATTTTTTCAATAGCAGTTAAAAAAACCAGTTTTTCCTTAACTGTTTTTGATTCTTGAAAATTTTTATCTAATAATATTAAAGAGCCTTCCACATCAGTCTTTGAAAGCTTACTGGCTCTTTTCAAAATATCATCTTGCTTAGTGGAGCAGCCCACAAGCAAGGTTAACGAAAATAAAGCAATAAGTAGTTTAAGATTCACTTTCTTCTGTCGTGTTTACGGCCGCAGTTTCAACGTTTTTAACATCGAGCTCTTCTACGTCAGATCCATCATCAGCTAAGATTGTCATTCCCGTAACAACTTCCCCGGCATTTAAATTTATGATCTTAAGTCCTTGAGTAGATCTGCCATAAATTGAAATACCAGCAGCTCTTACACGGATTGCCTGGCCTTTGTTAGTTGTGATCACAACCTGATCTGATTCTTGAACCATTGCAGCTTTTACAACATCTCCAACTTTATCCGTTATTTTTTGTGTTATAAGACCTACTCCACCTCTGCTCTGTACTCTGTAATCTTCTAAAGATGTTCTTTTTCCAAAACCTTTTTCTGTGATGATCAACATATTGCAATCTTTATTGGACTCTGAAGCAATCGTAGCCCCTACAACTTCATCTTCATTTGAAAGGTTAATACCTTTCACTCCTCTTGCAGTTCGCCCCATAGATCTTACTTGCGTTTCATCAAACCTAATCGACATACCTTTTTTGGTTATTAAGAAAACATCATCTTTTCCAGTAGTGAGCCTTACGTTGATCAATGCATCGCCTTCATCTGTGTTGGCGGCAATCAATCCACTTGTTCTTTGCTTAGCAAAGTTATCTAAATTAGTTCTTTTAACGATACCTTTTTTGGTAACAAATAAAACTTCCCCTGATTGATTTTTAAAGTCATCAATCGCCATAATAGCTGTCACTTGCTCTTCACCCGAAAGCTGTACAACATTCTTAATTGATTTG